>Ga0307513_10001603_pt1 | contig 32478 bp, 33 predicted proteins | sample 15_EM_MG_FD_202174 | JGI IMG/M metagenome (GOLD analysis project Ga0307513, IMG submission 202174) | Populus trichocarpa ectomycorrhiza microbial communities from riparian zone in the Pacific Northwest, United States - 15_EM | ecosystem: Host-associated > Plants > Roots > Unclassified | place... | reverse complement strand
TCCCGGTCAGCTGGAACTGTGTCTGATGCTGGTGAAGGGGTTTGATGCTTTCGGCACGGGCGAGGCGGTGGCTGCCGCCTCGCCCGTGCCATTGCCGTGCTGCGATGGGTGAAGTGGTTCAGGGGGTGCAGTTGATCACGCTGTCGCCCGGGTCCGCGGTGCAGGTGTCAGTGCCTGATCCTCCGTTGACGGCGTCGTTCCCGGACGTGCCGTCCGTCGCACGGAGCGTGTCGTTGCCGCCCTGACCGAAGAGCCGATTGGCTGAGCTGCTGCCGTTGATCACGTCGCCGCCCTCTCCGCCCACGATGTTCTCGACCAATGACGAGATGTTGTCCAGTTCGTTGGACGCACCGTCGTTGGCGACGTTGTCCAGGCTCACGGTTACCCGACTGGTCCGGTCGGTGTAGTCGATCGTGTCGACGCCGTCGTCACCGAAGAAGGAGTCGGCTCCATCGGCGGTCGCCGCGGCAACCGCCCGGTCATTGCCGTCGCCACCGACGAGCCGGTCGTTGTCGGCCCCACCGACGAGGGTGTCGTTGCCCTTTACCCCGTCGACGACGTCGTTGCCGGAACCACCGTCGAGCGTGTCGTTACCGGCGTCACCGCGAAGGGTGTCGTCGCCGGAGCCGCCGTTGAGCGTGTCGGCCCCGCCGATGGGCGTGTTGGGGTTCTCGTCGCCGAAGAGGGAGTCCGCACCCCCACCGCCGCTGAGGATGTCAGCACCCTCGTCGCCGCTGAGTACGTCCTCCTGGCTACCTCCGATGAGGGTGTCGGCGCCGCCTTCACCGATGAGCCTGTCAGTACCGTCGCCGGCGCTGGTGTCCAAGCGGTCGCTGCCCGGGCCGCCGACGAGTTGGTCGAAGCCACCGCTGCCGCCGTTGACCGTGTCACCGCTGCCTCCGCTGCGGATGTCGTTGGACGCAGCGTTCCCGGTCAGCACGTCTGCGCCGGAGCCGCCGAGCAGACGTTCCATGTCGGTGCCGTTGTTGTCACCCTCGCCGGCTGCCCCGTCGTTGGCCAGCCCGTCGAGGCTGACGCTCAGGGCGACCGTGCGGTCGGCGTAGGAGACGGTGTCGACGCCAGATCCTCCGAAGACGGTGTCGGCGCCGTCCAGACCAGCGTCGGCGATGAAGCTGTCATCGCCCGCGCCGAGGCAGGCGAGGTCCCCTTCGCCGAGACCGGTCACCGTGTCGTCGCCGCCGAGGGCCGCGAACACGTCAACCGACGGGGTACCGATGAGATTGTTCTTGCTCTCGTCGCCGACGATCGTGGCGAGCCTGCCGGCACAGGTCGCCAGCACCGGGGCAGCCGCCCCCGGCAGCGCCGCGACCGGCGCGGCGCCCAACACCTGCGCTCCGGCGATCAGGGACAGCCCGGCCACCAGCGCCGTCCACCTGCTCCGCTTCCCGCTGTTCACGGGATCCCCCCGGCTGATCCTTGCTGTTTTCATGGCGTGTTCCCCTCTGGTCGATCCTGCTCGGCTCTTGCGGTGACGGTCGTACCGAGCGCGCCCCCGCATCAAGGCGATGCGGTCGTTTCTCCTCCAATGGGATTCGGTGGTCCGTCATGCGAGCGCCTCGTTGTCACGGAATGGACTGTCCCGCGCCGAGGCTCGGAGAAGCTGTCGGATTCCTGTAATCGCGTGGTCGTGGAATTAATCGAGCGAGAGGAGCAGAGATGGCCGACCCGGGGGCGAACACCATGGATGTGCAGGTCGGGCTGCTCGGCGAGGTCGAGGTCCGATTCGACGGCAGACTCCTGACCATCGGGCATGCTCGGCAGCAGTGTGTGCTGGCCGCGCTGATGATCGACGTCAACCGTCCGGTCTCTGTCGACGAACTGATCGAACGGGTCTGGGCCGATCGCCCCGCCCGGCACGCTCGTCGCGCGCTGTACAACTACGTGTCGCGGCTGCGGCAGATCCTGGCCGAGACAGGGATGACCATCGCCCTGCGATCGGGCGGATACGTCGTGGAACTGGATCCCACGGCGGTCGATCTGCACCGCTTCCGTGAACTGTCGGCTCGGGCCCGAGCAGTGACGGAGCGCCAGGATGGCGCGGTTCTGTTTCACGAAGCGCTGGATCTGTGGCGGGGACGGGCCTTCGGGACCCTGGACACGCCCTGGCTGAACGGGATCCGCGCCGGTCTCGAAACTGAACGCAGCGCAGTCTATCTCGACTGGGGCGACGTCGAACTGCTGCTGGGCCGGCACGCCGAGTTGGTCAGCGACCTGAGTGCACGCCACGACGCCGAGCCGCTGGATGAACGCCTCACCGGTCAATTGCTGCTGGCTCTGTACCGGTCCGGGCGCCAGAGCGAGGCGCTGACCCGATACCAAGAACTACGTCGCCGCTTGGCCGAAGAGCTCGGCGTGGATCCAGGTCCCGCCCTGCAGGACTTGCATCAGCAGATCCTGACCAGGGATCCGACCCTGGCCGCCCCCGTCCATCGGCCCGCGCCAGTCTCCCGGCTCGCGCCGGTCGCGAGCCAGGCGTCCTGGCCGATCGTGGTCGGTGAACCACCCCTGGTGTCGACGGCCTTTCAACCGCGGCCGGGCGTGCGCCGCCGCCTGACCGCGGCGATGCGACGAGCCGGAAGCACAACGGTGATCATGCAAGTGCTCTCGGGCGACGGGGGAATCGGAAAGACGCAGATCGCCGCGGCGATCTTCGACGAGGCGCGTTGCGAGCGTGCGACCGATCTCCTCGTCTGGCTCACTGCGACGTCGACCGACGCGGTCATCACCGGTTACGCCCAGGCCCTGGCCAGGGTCGTTCCCGGCACGTCAATCGATGATCCGCGCGACAGCGCGTTCCGGTTCCTGACCTGGCTGCGAGAGACGGACCGGGCCTGGCTGATCGTGCTTGACGACGTCGCCGACCCGGAGCACCTGTCGGAATGGTGGCCGACAGGTCCACACGGTCGGACCCTGGTCACCACCCGCCGACGGGACTCCGTCCTGTCGGAACAACGACGCGTCGTGATCGACATGGGTGTGTACGAGCCTGAGGAGTCCCAGCAGTACCTCGCCACCCGTCTCGACGTCCCCGGCACGAGATCGGACGTCATGCACGGTTCCGCCGACCTGGCCGGCGACCTCGGTCACCTACCGCTGGCCCTGGCCCAGGCCGGCGCCGTCATCCTCGATGCCGGTCTGACCTGTGAGGGATACCGGGTCCGCCTGCAGGAGAGATCTCTGTCCCTGATTCACCTGTTTCCGCAGCCGCTCGATCACCGGCAACAGACCGTTGCCGGGACCTGGGCGCTGGCCACAGCGGCGGCCAATTCCCTTGCGCCAGTCGGGATCGCCGGCCCCCTTCTGGACCTGATCGCCGTCCTGGATCCCAACGGGATTCCCGAGGACGTCCTGATGAGTGGCGCCGCTGCCGAATACGTCGCAGACCGATGCCCGGAGGCTGAGGACATCCGGCAGCGTTCGGCTTCGGAGCGGGCTGACGACCTGCGGCAGGCCCTGCGTAACCTGCACCGTCTCAGCCTCATCACCCACGACCCCGCCGACGCGGTCCGAACTATCCGGATGCACGCCTTGGCTCAGCGTGCTGCACGCGAAGGCCTTGAGGAAATGACGCTGCGGGCTGCCTTCCGTACAGCGGCAGATGCTTTGGCCAGCACTTGGCCGGTCATCGACCGAGATGGCCGTTTGTCCGCCGTGCTGCGGAGCAATGCCGCGGTGCTGACCGAGCAAGCCGCTGACACGCTGTGGGGACCAGGCGCACACGCGCTGCTCCTGCGTGCCGGCCGTTCCCGGACCGAGGCCGGCCTGTTCCTGGAAGCGGTCGGCTACTGGCAACAGTTGGCGGCCACTTCCGCGGAGAAGCTTGGGTCCGAGCATCCCGACACCCTGAGCGTTCGCGCCCACCTGGCCAACAGCCGGGGTCGGTCGGGCGATCGGGTCGCTGCGCTTTCCGAGTTTCAGGAGCTGGCTGCCGTTGTAGCCCGGGTATCGGGCCCCGATCATCCAGCCACGCTGACTGCGCGCGGTGACCTCGCCCGGTGGCAGGCGCGCGCCGGGGATCCGATCGGCGCCGTGTCGGCGTTGGAGAAACTGCTCACGGACCGGACCCGGGTCCTCGGTGCTGATCATCCTGACACGCTGAGGACTCGCAGCGGCCTCGCGTTCTCCAGGGCCCAGGCCGGTGACCCGCCCGGGGCGCTCGCCGCGTACGAGGAACTGGTTCCCGAGGTGATGCGCGTGCTGGGTCCCGACGACCCCGACGTGCTCACCATTCGTGACCACCTCGCCCGGTGGCGTGCGGCGACGGGGAACCCTGGTGCGGCGCTGGCCGAGAGCAGGCACCTTCTGGCCGACCGGTTACGGGTGCTCGGCCCTCACCACCCAGACACCCTGGCGGCTCGTGGCCACCTCGCATACTGGCGGGGCGAATGTGGTGACCCCGGCGGAGCCGTCATCGCGATCGAGGAACTTGTCGTCGATATCGTCCAACTCTTGGGCCCGGACCACCCCGGTGCGTTGGCCGCCCGCAGCAATCTTGCCTACTGGCGGGGGCGGGCGGGTGATCTCGCGGCAGCCGCCACCGCCACCCAAAAGGTGCTCGAGGACCGAGTGCGGGTGTTGGGCCCGGACCACCCCGACACCCTCACCACCAAAGGCCACTTGGGCAAATGGCGAGGAGCATCAGGAGACCTCGCCGGCGCAGTGGCCATCCTCCAGGATCTGCTGGCTGACCAGTTGCGGGTATTCGGGCCGGAACACCGAGAAACCCTTGCCACGCAGCGCCACCTGGTGGACTGGAAGGATCAGGCCACCCGACATCCATCCCGCAGATAGCGGCCCGAACGCTGCTACGAGTGCTGGGTGCGGGCCCAGGCCAGGCTGCCGAACGCGACGACGAGGGCGATGTTGACTGGTACGGCGAGAGCAGCGATGTTGCCGATGTGGGCGATCGGCCAGCCGATCATCGCGACCAGGACGAGGGCAGCCTGCCAGCGGTGTCCGAGTCGGGCCAGGGCGACGGCGATGAGGGCGCAGGAGATCGGGAAGAACAGACCCAGCGGCTTGATCAGGTTGGCCGCCCCCGGTTGGTCGACGAGTGGGGTGTCACCGAGGGACATGTGGATGGCCTCGAAGCCGTAGGCGACGTTCCCGGCCAGCCCGATCAGGCCGGCCGCCAGGATGGCGGTGGTGAGCTTCGAGGCGGCCGGAAGCCAGGCTGCCACCCGCAGGACGACGAAGCCGTAGGCGATGGCGCCCAGTACGTGGATGACTCCGGCCGTGCCGTCGTCCCAGCCTCGGGCGGCGTAGGTCGAGTCCGCGACCAGGTAGATCAGCGGCGCGATGAGTAGCGATCCGTTCAGGAGCCGCTCGGTCGGTGTGGGCGCATCGAGGCCGGAGCCGGTGAGCGTGGCAGTGGTGGACATGGTGAGCCTTTCGTTGTCGGGAGCTGTCCAGCGGTCGGGAAGCCTGTCCAGGCCCACCTTGGAAGCTGAGGGCGCCGTGTCGCCACGGGGATAACCCTGCAGGTCAATAGCAGGGAAAACCCTGGGCCGGCGGTGAGGCAGGGCGTGCCACCATGACGTCGTGGCCGATCTTGATTCCCGCGGAGTGAGGGGGCTGGCGCCGCTGCTGTTCACGAGCGGTGTCGTCGCGCTGGTGGTTTTCGGACAGGCCCGGGGGCTGTGGCTGTCGAATCTGCACAACGGGTTGCTGGCGTTGGCGTTCGCTTTCGTCGGTGCTTACGTGCTCTTCCAGCGGCCAGGTCATCGCGAGGGGGTGCTCTTCCTGGTGACCGGCGTGGTCGAAGCTCTGCTGTTCTTCGGCCGCCAGATCGGCCATTCCCCGACGTCCGCGGCTGATCGGTGGTGGGGGTGGCTGGGGGTTTGGCCGCTGGTCATCGCGCTGGCTCTGACGACCCTTTCGGTGATCTGTTTCCCGGACGGCCGGCTGCCCTCGCCGCGCTGGCGCTGGGTGGTCGCTGCGGTCGTGGCCATCACGGTCTTGTGTGCCGGACTCTCGGCCCTCTGGCCGGTCGAGTACGCCTCCGCCGGGGTGATCACCACCGGTCCGGTCCATTCCCGCGCTCCGGCCGCCGCCGCGGACCTCTGGTCGGCCGTCGCTCACCCGGCCTATGTCGGGTTTCAGGTGCTCTGGGTGGTGGCCGTGGTCACTCGTTGGCGGGCCTCGGGTGGGCACGTGCGTCGACAGCTGGCCTGGCTCGTCGCCGCAGTGGCGATCTCGGTCGTGGCGCTCGTCGTGGGACTCGTTGGATGGGGGACGCCGAGGGCAGGGTTGCTGTCGGCGACACTCGTTCCGCTGGCGGCGGGATGGGCGATCGTGCACGGCCAGCATGTCGCTGCCTACTCGGCGCTCAGCTGGCTGTCGCGGACCGGCACCAGATCGCGCGACCTGCCGGACGACCTGGCCCGGGCGGTGGCCGGTGCGCTGCTCGCGCCGCGCGCAACACTGTGGATCGGCGTGGACGACCTTCATGCGGTCGGGGTGTGGCCGGCCACCGATCAGGAGATCGAGCCCACGACGGTTGGCGCGCTCCGCGATGCCCCGGACCGCCAGATGCGGACCGTGAGCAGCCGCGGAGCGCTCGTCGGCGCGATCAGCGTCGATCGGGCCCGGGCGAACCGTCTGTCCCTGTCCGAGAACCGACTGTTCGACGATCTGGCCTTCCAGGCGTCGCTGGTCATCGACCACATCAGTCTCGCCGAGATCATCGCCCAGCAGCGGCACGCCGGTCACCTGGAAGGACTCAGCACCAGAGAACGAGAGGTGCTGCAGCTCATCGCCCTCGGCCGCTCCAACGCCGCGATCTGCGAGCAACTGCACCTCAGCATCAAGACAGTTGAGCCGGTGGTCAGCACCATCTTCACCAAGCTCGGCCTGCATCCCGACGCCGGCAGCAACCGTCGGGTCCTGGCTGTCCTGGCCTTTCTGCGCGACTGACCGAGCCGGGTCAGCTGATGAGGCTGACGCCCGGCGCGGTGACGGCCAGGCCTTGCAGGACGGCGCGGGGGACGATGATGTGGTCCCAGTCGCGTTGCAGTGCGCGGGCGTTGGCCGGTGTCTCGTGGGCGTCGGCGGCCGCGGTGAGGGTGCGGTTGATCGGCGCGCTGATCCGCAGGTAGAGCACTACCCAGCCCACCAGCAACAGGAACGCCACTCCCGCGGCCACGGACTCGGCAGGATGGCCGGCCACCGCCGCAATGACTGATGCGGCGGCGGCGGCGATGATTCCGACGATCCCGGGGGCGGGCATCCGCCCGTCGCCATAGCGGTGCACGTTGCCCATGATCGCGGTGAGGGTGGCGTCATCGACGTTGGCCAGGGCGGGGCGTTGGACGAGGGCGCAGAACGCGTCGGTGCCGTAGACCACGCCGGTGCTCACGATCGCCAGGAGTGCGGCGAGTTGCGCCAGGAGGGTCATGCCTGGGCCTCCGGTTCGGTGCCGAGCGGCGGCAGGGCGCCCATCTGCTGGAACAGCTGCAGCAGGTTCAGTTCGTCCCAGTGCTCGACAAACCTGCCGTCCTGCAGGCGCCAGATGTCGATGGAGCGCATCTCCACCGCGTTGCCGCTGGCCGGGATGCCCATCAACGCTCCGGTGTGGGTGCCGCGATAGACGAAGCGACCCACGACCCGATCGCCGGAGATCACCAGGTCTTCCATCGTGGCGCTCAGGTCGGGCAGGGCGGCGAAGAACCCGGTCCAGAACTGGCGGTTGGCCTCGCGGCCGTCGACGACGAAGGGGTTGTGGTTGAGGTAGTCCTCGGCGACGAACTGGTCCACCAGGTCCGGGTCGTGGGTGTTGAGCATCGTGACGTAGAGGTCGGCGAGGTGCTGTGGGTTTGTTGTCATGGTCGGTCTCCTCGTAGGGTTAGCACTGCTAGCACTAGCGACGCTAACTCTTCCGAGGTACGCGAGTCAATAGCGGAGCTCGCATTGATAGCAGTGCTACCATCGGGGATGGCCATCGAAGATCGTCGACTCCGTGACCGCGCGGCCCGTCGCCGGCTCATCACCGCCACAGCCCGCGTTCTGGCGGAGCGCGAAGGCTGGGATGCGGTGACCACGCGGCGGTTGTCCACCGAGATCGAGTACAGCCAGCCGGTGATCTACAAACATTTCGCGTCGATGGAGGACCTCGTTGAGGCCATCGCGCTGGAGGGATTCGGCGAGCTCGCCGAGGCCCTCGGCGAATCTCGACGCCACGCAGCACCGGGGGAGCCGGTCGGCGCGGTTGCCCGCGCGTACAGCGCCTACGCCACCGAGAACCCGGCCGTGTATGACGCGATGTTCACCCGCGCCACCCGACTTCGCTTCGGTGCCGAGGACACTGCGCCTGCGCTGTCAACCGCGTACGCCGAATTGCGCGCGGCCGTCGCCACGATCGCCGGCGAGCGAGACGTCGACACGCTCACCGAGGTGCTGTGGGCCGCGCTGCATGGACTGACCACGCTCAGCCGCAACGACCGGCTCCGCCCGGGCCACGACACCGACCGCATGGATCTCCTCGTCGCCCAGTTCCGCGGCCCGGGCCTCAGGCCGCGGCCAGCAGGGCGCTGCCCAGCGGGGTGAGCGTGTGGAGGACGACCCGGCCGGTGCGGGTGGTGCGGATCAGCCCGGCCTCCCGCAGCACGCCGGTGTGCTGGCTGATCGACGCGGGGCTGACGCCAATCCGGCGGGCCAGCTCCGAGGTGGTGCGCCCGTCACCGATCTGCTCCAGGACCTGGCTGCGGGTGAGGCCGATCAGTGCCTCCAGAGAGGAGGGCCCGCCCGGGTCCTGGCACCGCGCGATCAGGGCCAGGTCGTGCTCCACCGGGTACACCAGGACCGGCGGCAGGGACGTGTCCCGCAGGGCATCGGGGGTGCGCCAGCTCAGGAACGACGGCACCAGCAGCAGCCCCCGCCCGTCCAGATGGACGTCCTGCTCGACCGGGAAGTCGACCTCGAGGACGGGGAAGCTCCAGCGCATCAGGGGGCGGTAGCTGTTCAGCAGGCCCTCGCCCCCGCCGTCCAGGAACGCCTTCGAGCGCAGCGCGCGGTCGGCGTCGAGGTGGGCCTGGGCCTGCGAGCCGTAGGGCGCCACGACTGCCTGATGATGCGTGCGCACGGCCCCGGCCAGCTGCTTCAGCGCGCCCGGGTTACCGTCGGCAAGGGGCCGGGCCGCGGCCGGCAGCCCGCCGCGGCTGGCACCGAGGAAGGTCATCTCGGCCCGCAGCCGCCTGGTCGGGGTGGAGAGCAGGGCCTCGATCCCGGCGTCCAGCCCGTCAGCGCTCGCGGCCGGCGTGAGGAAGTCCGGAAAGTGCATCTCGGTCACCAGGGGCAGCAGCAGACCCAGGGCCGCCGTGTCGGCCCGCTTGACCGCGTCCGCCCGCCAGCGCCCGAACGCGAGCGGCACGTTCTTGCCCTGGCGGAGCCGGAACAGGCTGAACACGAGCTCCCAGAGCGGATCCGGGCGCGATGCCACCCGCACCCGGGCCACGTCCGGGCCTGTGAAATGGATCCTCAACATCGCGTCCCCCTGGAACCGACCACCGACCCCCGCACAGTGTGGGACAAAACGGTCTTCTCGTCCAGGCCTGGCAACACTTTAGGCAGGTCTAAATGCTGTGGTACTGGCCGGTCGCCGCTGCCCAGACTGGCGCGACACAGCGTTCACTGAGGAGGAGACCTGATGACAACAAGGCCAGGGATCAGAGCATCGATCCGGACGGCGGTGGCGGCCCGCCCGGGGCGACGGACGGCGATCGGCGTGGTCGTCGTGGCGCTGTACTTGGCGCTGCTCGTGGGCCTGCCCGCCGGGTCGGCGTCGGCCCTTGCCGGTACGGCGGGCTCCACGGCCACGGCGGGCGCGGCGGACGGGATGACCCTGCCGCACCGGACCGTGTGGCACGCCGACGGATCGGTGGAGAAGATCGCCGATCCGGCCGCGGTGGCCGCACTGGACGCGGCCACGGCGAAGCAGGCCTCGAAGGCCCAGTTCCTGATCGGTTGCGGCCGGGCCTGCGACGCGAAGGACCCGACGAGCTACATCTTCGACATCGGCCCCTGCTCGTCCGACGGCACCGAGATCTACAGCCGGACGGCCGACTTCATGTCGGTCAAGCTGAAGTACAGCCCGCGGTGCCGGACGACCTGGACCATCGGCTGCTGTTACACGGCGCTGGCCAACCGGAGCTTCTACAGCAACGGCACCCTGCGGGCCCCGGTCTACAACTGGGACGCCCGGTACCAGGGCGACTGGCGCCGCACGACGATGCTGGACGACGCCAACCTCTACAACGACGCCTGTTTCGACGTCCAGGCCGGCGGTTCCCCGGAGTGGTGGTGCACGTCGAGATATTGACGCCGGGCGCCCTTCGCCCGGCAGCAGCCCGCCCCTGACGCGACCGGTCCTGACGTGCCTCGTCGATATCACGCAACGGAGTGCATCAAGCCCTCAGTGTTGCGGATTGAGGCAGAATCCTTCATGCCACACATTTCACGATCCCGTTTAGCCGCGCTCCCGGCATGCGTTGCCGATAGATGGGGCACCCGCTGTTGAGAGACGGGCTGCCCGAATGGTCCGCTGGGGTCGTCGGTGCTGTCCTGTCGGCTGTCCTGTCAGTGGGGTTGCTGACCACTTCGCAGGTCGACGCGGTGCAGTCACTCGTGGTTGGCCGGGTGGGTGTGAGTATCGGTCTGCTGATCGAGGTACTGCTGCGACTGGAGATCCTCTCGCGGGGGACCGCGGCCTTGACCGCAGCCGGACCCTATGGTGTCCGGCTGCGGGAAATCGCCCGGCTGATCAGCGAGATCAATCGAGCTGTCCCGCCGGCTCACCACCCGTGATCACCGCCACCTGATCAGGGCCTTGAGTGAAGCGCACACCCAAGTCCTGGGCGTCACGAACACTTTGACCGATCTGCCCGGTGAGATGTGGTGGACGACGGCACTGGGCAAGCAGTACTGGGCCGAGAACGTCGCGGCGCTCGAGCGCGGCGTGCGGATCCGCCGGATCTTCGTCTACGACACCCTCGATCCCGCCTTGCGGCTCCTGCTGGACCAACAGCAGGCAGCGGGTGTCGAGGTACGCGTCGTGCATGGTGACGCACTGGACCACACCCTGCACCGCAATCTCGCCGTGATCGACACGGCCATCGCCTGGGAAGGACGGACCAACGCCCGCGGCGTGCAGGACGAGAACGTCATGAGCCACCACCGCACCGAGGTCGAACGTCTCACCAACGTGTATGGCCGATGCGCGGTCGCGGCGGAGAGTTACCCACTGCAACCGGACGGGAGGAACTGAGCATTGTCGTGGAGCGCACGATCGCGATCATCATCGTGGTCTGGGCCATCGGGGTATTCGCCGATCCCCGATGGCGTGCGCTCGCCTACAGCCTGCCGATCCCATCACCATCGTCCTGGTGTCCACCGGCGATCCGGTACTGCCGGAGCATTTGGCCGGTGTTGTGCTCCTGGTCGCCTTCTTTCGTACCGCCGCCTGGCTCAGGACACGGACACACAGCTCGATGATCGTGATCGTCCCAGTTGCCGTCCTGACTTACGTCGTGGGCAGCGTGGGCGTGGCCCACTGGTGGGAGCTGTCGCTTCCTGCTTCGCTGGCGAGCTGTTTGATCGTGATCGGGTTCTGGACCCTGCGGGACTACCGGTCTCGGCCCACTCTGCCTCGCCAGGACGACGATGGCTCGGCGGCGTCGCGACTGCTCGATCCAGGCCGACTGATGGTGATCGTGCTTGCGGCGGCCGGTGCTGCCGTCCTCGGCGGCACATTGGGCGCGCTGGTGGTGACCTTTCCCTACTCCGGCGTGCCGCTGATCATCGACAGTCGATCGATGATCTCGGGCTTGGCCAGGGGCGTAACGCATAACGCGGTCGCACTGATCGGCTTCTTCGCCGTCATTGACCTGGTCCAGGACAACGTCTCTCGGCCGGCTGCCATGGTTCTGGGCTGGGTCGGGTTCGCCGTTATCGCCGTGTTCCTGCACCGACCGCGCGCCATGTGTCTATCGACGCCCCGGGCGGCCCGGACTGCGGCGTCGGAGGACTTGACGCATACCGATATCGGCATATGATGGCGCCATGGCACGAGCAGCGACGACGTCGGACGTCTTCAACGCGATCGCCGAGCTGCAGCGCCGGGAGATCCTGGTGCTGCTGCGGGCGGGTGAGCGGCCGGTGACCGAGTTGGCCCAGGAACTGGGGATGACCCAGCCGGGGGCGTCCAAACACCTGCGGGTGCTCCGGGAGGTCGGGCTGGTGCGGGACCGCAAGGCAGGCAAGCAACGCCTGTACGGCCTTGACGCTCGCGGGCTGCGGCCGGTCCACGAGTGGACCGGCGGGTTCGAGCGGTTCTGGAACGAGAGCTTCGACCGGCTGGACGCGTACGTGCAGGACCTCAAGCAGGCAAGGCAGGAGGAGTAGCTGATGAGCGCGACGGGACGAGCAGCGTCGGCGCAGTCCGCGACGGCCGACCGCGAGATCGTCATCTCCCGGGTCATCAGTGCCCCACGGGAGCTGGTGTTCGAAGTGTTCACCGAGGTGCGGCACCTGTCGCGGTGGTGGGGACCGGATGGGTTCACCACCACCACGCGGGCGTTCGAGTTCCGCGTCGGCGGAGCGTGGGACTTCGTGATGCACGGACCGGACGGGACGGACTACCAGGAGTGGATCTCCTGGACCGAGATCGCCCCGCCGGAGCGGATCGCGATGCTGCACGGTGAGTCCCGCGACGACCCGAACGCCTTCGAGTCGGTTCTGACGTTCGCGCCCGACGGTGCGGCGACCCGGATCGAGATGCGCGCAGTGTTCCTCACCAAGGAGCTGCGCGACGAGGCAGTCGAGAAGTACCACGCGATCGAGGGCGGCCAGCAGTCGCTGAGCCACCTGGCTGCCTACATCACCGAGATCCTTCGGAAGGGAGTGGAGGACTGATGGCCGGAAAGGTGTTCTTCAGCGTGTCGATGTCGCTGGACGGGTTCATCGCGCCCGGGTCTCTCGGGGAATTGATGGGTCAGCAGTGGATGGAACTGCAGCAGTGGGCATTCCCGCAGCGCTTCTTCCGGGAGAACCTGAAGCTCGGCGAGGGCGGCGAGGAAGGGCGCGACAACGACATCGCGCGGGAGACGCATCTGCGCACCGGCGCGAGCGTGATGGGCAAGCGCATGTTCGACGCCGGCGAGCAGATGTGGCCGGAGGAGGCGCCGTTCCACACGCCGGTCTTCGTCGTGACGCACGAGAAGCGTGACCCCTGGGAGCGGCCGGGTGGGACCACCTTCCACTTCGTCAACGACGGCATCAAGCCCGCGCTCGACCAGGCCCGCGAGGCCGCCGGCGACCGCGACGTCCGCATCGCGGGCGGCGGCGCAACGATCCTGGAGCACCTGAACGCCGGCCTGATCGACGAGTTCACGATCGCGCTGTCACCCGTCCTGTTCGGCTCCGGAATCCGCCTGTTCGAGGGCGTGGACTCAGGGACCGTGGCCCTGGAGCCGGTCCGCGCGGAGACCTCCCCAAGGGTGACGCACCTGACCTACGCCGTCCGGCAGCGGTAACTGCCTCGACCTCAGCGCTCGCCCGCCGAGGTCGGCAGCGCGGTGCTCGAGGATGGTGGGTGACATCCAGGGCGACATCCGACGGACCGGACAGAGGGTGCGTGCTGTTGACACTTGGTAACTAAAGCGCTTTAGTGACCTTCATGACCTCTCGCCGTCCCACCATCTCCGACGTCGCCCGTGCGGCGGGAGTGTCGTTGGGCGCGGTGTCCTTCGCGCTCAACGGACGCCCCGGCGTAGCCCCCGAGACGCGGGATCGGATCCTCGCCGCAGCGAAGGAGCTGGGCTGGACGCCGAGCCACCGAGCCCGCGCACTGGCGGCGTCCCGCGCACTGGCGGTCGGCCTGGTCATCGCCCGCCCGCCGGAGACCCTCGGCTCGGACCCGTTCTTCACCGAGTTCATCGCCGGCATCGGCTTGGCGCTGGCGCCGCTGGGCCAGTCCCTGCTCCTGCAGGTCGAGCCGGACCGCGAACGGGAGCTGGCCGGCTACCGGCGGCTCGCCGCCGAAGGTCGGGTCGATGGTGTCTTCCTCACCGACCTGCGGGTCGGCGACCCGCGCCCCGCGCTGCTCGCCGAGGTCGGCCTGCCCGCGGTCTGGATCGGGCCCGACTGCGTCGGCAGCAGTCTGCCGTGCGTCGCCGTCGACGACCGGCCCGGCATCGTGGCCGCCGTCGCGCACCTCGTCGAGCTCGGTCACCAGCGGATCGCCCACGTGGCCGGACCGGACGAGTTCGTTCACGGTGTCTCGCGGCGCGAGGCCTGGGCGGGGGCGCTGAAGGCGGCGGGGCTGCCCGAAGGTCCGTGCGTGCGGTCCGACTTCTCCGCCCAGGGCGGCGCCGACGCCACCAAGGTGCTGCTCGACCTCGCGGACCCGCCCACCGCGATCGTCTACGCCAACGACCTGATGGCCATTGCCGGGATGGCGGCGGCGGCCGCCCGCGGCTTCGACGTCCCCCGTGACCTGTCCATCACCGGCTTCGACGACACCGAGGTCACCGGGCACCTCCAGCCTGCCCTGACCACGGTCCACGCCGACGCCTACGCCTGGGGCAAGGCCGCGGCCGAGCAGCTCGTCGCCGTCATCGATGGGCGCGAAACCTCCAACGCCGACCTGCCTCCACCTCACCTCGTGATCCGAGCCTCCACTGCACCACCCCGCAGTTCCCCGCTCTCGCATACCCCGAATCGGAGCACCCATGAACCGGACCATTAGCGCAGCCGTCCTACTCGCCCTGGCCTTCGGCGCCTCCGCCTGCGGGGGCGGCGACGGTGGCAGCTCCTCGTCGAGCGAGCTCGCCACCAAGGGTCCGATCAAGATCTGGTTGTCGAACAATCCCGAGGAGATCGCCTGGGGCAAGGCGATGGTGGCGGCCTGGAACGCGAAGAACCCCAACGAGACGGTCACCGCCCAGGAGATCCCCGCCGGCAAGACCTCCGAGGAGGTCATCGGCGCCGCCATCACTGCCGGCAACGCCCCGTGTCTGGTCTGGAACACCTCGCCCGCGGCCGTCCCGGGGTTCCAGAAGCAGGGCGGTCTGGTCGCGTTGGACGACTTCCCCGGCGGGAAGGCGTATGTCGAGTCGCGCACCGGTGACAGCGCCGCGCAGTACACATCCCCGGACGGCAAGTTCTACCAGCTGCCCTGGAAGTCCAACCCGGTGATGATCTTCTACAACAGGACCTTGTTGAAGAAGGCCGGCGTCGACCCGGAGAACCCTCCGCTGTCGACCTACACCGACTTCCTCGCGACCAGCGAGAAGATCGTGTCGAGCGGCGCGGCCGAGGCCGCCATCTGGCCGGCCCCGAGCAGCGAGTTCTTCCAGTCCTGGTTCGACTTCTACCCGCTCTATGCCGCCGAGTCCGGTGGGAAACAGCTGGTTGAGGACGGCAAGTCGACCTTCAACAACGCGCAGGGCAAGGCGGTCTCCAACTTCTGGGCCACGATGTACTCCAAGGGCTACGCCCAGAAGGAGAAGTACAACGGCGACTCGTTCGCCGACGGCAAGGCCGCGATGTCAATCGTCGGCCCGTGGGCGATCTCGGTCTACGGCGACAAGGTGAAGTGGGGGGCCGCGCCGATCCCGACCTCCGCCGGCAGCTCAGCGGACAAGACCTACACGTTCTCCGACGCCAAGAACGTCGCGATCTATTCGGCCTGCAAGGCCAAGGGCACTGCCTGGAGCCTGCTGCAGTTCGCCACGAGCAAAGAGCAGGACGGCTCTCTGCTGGAGAAGACCGGTCAGATGCCGCTGCGCCAGGACCTCCCGGCGGCCTACCCGGAATACTTCTCCAGCCATCCCGACTACACCGCGTTCGCGGCGCAGGCCGCGCGCACCGTCGAGGTGCCCAATGTTCCCAACTCGATCGAGATCTGGCAGAAGTTCCGCGAGCAGTACAGCTCGTCAGTGATCTTCGCCAAGCAATCGGTGGACGACGGTCTGTCGACGGCGGCCGCCGAGGTTGACGCCCTCGCCGGCAAGTCCTGACCTGGCCTCCGCCATGACGACAGATGTCTCGCAGTCCGTGGGTAGTGCCCGACGCAGCCGGTTGGCGACCGTCCTCGGTCGCCAACCGCTGGGGATCGCCTTCGCGGCGCCCTATGCCGTGTTCCTCGCGGCGGTGTTCGCCTATCCTCTCGGGCTTGCCGTCTGGATCAGCTTCCACGACTACTTCTTCGCAGCACCCGGCGCAAGCGTGGCGCGGCCTTTCGTGGGCTTCGACAACTATGCGACCGTCCTCAGCGACCCGGACGTTCGGCGCTCGTTCGTCAACGTGGGCATCTTTCTGGTCATCAACGTCCCGCTGACGGTCGGGCTCTCCCTGCTGCTGGCGAACGCCTTGAACGCGGCCATCCCCGGCCGGACCTTCTTCCGGGTCAGCTACTACGTGCCCTACATCAGTGCCAGCGTCGCGGTCGTCGCTGTCTGGCTGTTCCTGTTCTCCAAGGGTGGCATGGTCAACCAGCTGCTCGGCAGCTTGGCGCCGGACCCGTCCTGGCTGGTCAATTCCACCTTGGCGATGCCGCTGATCGCCTTCTTCGTCACCTGGAAGCAGCTCGGGTTCTACATCCTGCTCTACCTGGCCGCGCTGCAGGCGGTGCCCAAGGAGCTGTACGAGTCGGCGAGCGTCGACGGGGCTTCTCGCTGGCAAAAGATGCGGAATGTCACCATTCCCGGCGTCCGGCCGGCCACGGCCCTCGTGGTGATCCTGGCGACTATCACCGGCGCCAATCTGTTCACCGAGCCCTACCTGCTCACCAACGGGGGCGGGCCGGACGGTGCCTCCGCATCTCCTGTGCTGGTGATGTACCAGAAGGGGATCGAGCAGGGGAACGCTGATGTCGCGTCCGCCATCGGAGTGATGCTCGTCCTCGCGGTTCTGGTGATCTCGCTGATCAGTCGCCGTGTCATAGAGAGGGATTGACATGAAGCCCGCAACCTTTTGGCGTTTCGTCCTCCTCGCTCTTGGCGCGATCGTGTTCCTGTTCCCGTTCTATTACATGTTTGTCGGATCGCTGCAGGCGAAATCCGACACGTCGCTCGGGGGGGCCTTCCCGATCGGCGGCTGGACGCTGAACAACTACCGGGAAATCAATGAGCGCGTCGACTTGGTCCAGTCTCTGATCAACTCGGGCGTGTTCACCGGTGGCGTGATCCTGGCGACGGTCGTTTTCGGTGTCCTGGCCGGTTACGCCTTGGCCATGCTGCACTTCCGCGGCCGGGGGATGCTGTTCGCGGCGATGCTGCTCGTGCAGCTTGTCCCGTTCCAGCTGCTCATCATCCCGCTCTACGTGATGATCGTCCGCAACTACGGGCTGGCCGACTCTTACCTCGGCATGATCTTGCCGTTCGCCATCAACTCGACGGCTGTCTTCATCTTCCGGCAGTTCTTCCTGCAGCTGCCCGAGGACCTATTCTCGGCCGCCCGTATCGACGGTGCCGGCGAGTTGCGGATCCTCTGGTCGATCGCGCTGCCGCTCGTGCGCCCGGCGCTGCTGACTGCCGTGCTGCTCACGTTCATCGGGCCGTGGAACGAGTTCCTCTGGCCGTTCCTCATCACGAAGGACAGCGGCATGCAGCCGCTGGCTGTGTCGCTGGCGAACTATCTGTCCAACGTCGCCGGGCGGGCCAGCAACCCGTACGGCGCGATCCTCGCGGGATCCGTCGTGCTCGCTGCGCCCGCGGTCGCGTTGTTCGTGGCCTTCCAACGGCACTTCACCTCCTCCGACCTAGGCTCCAGCGTGAAAGGTTGACCATGCGTGGCCAGACCACGACCGTCCCGTACACCCTCACCCGACTTGGCGTCGTGATGTCGCCACAGCTGGACGACCCGCTCGAAGAGCTCGGCGTCCTGAACCCGGCCAGCGGGCGCACACCGGACGGTCGGCTGTATTTGCTGCCTCGCCTGGTGGCAGCCGGCAACGTCTCTCGGGTAGGACTCGCCGAGGTGCTGCTGAAAGACGGCGTTCCGGTGGACGTCAAGCGGGCCGGGGTGGTCCTCGCGCCAGACGAGGGCTGGGAGCGCGGCGCCAACAACGCCGGCGTCGAAGACCCCCGCAGCACCTGGATTCCGTCACTCGGCCTGCACGTCATGACCTACGTCGCGTTCGGCCCGCTCGGTCCTCGGTTGGCCCTCGCCGTGTCGGCCGACCTGCGTAAGTGGCGTCGGCTGGGTCCGGTGCAGTTCGCCTACCAGCCCGATCTCGATACGGACCTGTGCCTGTTTCCGAACAAGGACGCAGCCTTCTTCCCCGAGCCGGTGCCGGACCCGCATGGCCGGCCGGCCTACGCGATGCTTCACCGGCCGATGTGGGACCTCGGCTGGATCCGAGCGGGCGAGACCGAGCATCTGCCCGCCGGCGTCACTGACAAACGGCCTGGTATCTGGATCTCCTACATACCGGTCGAGGAGGTGCAGGCCGATGTCCGGGCGCTTGCCCGCCCCCGCGATCACCGCTGCGTCGCAATGCCCGAGTACGCCTACGAGGAGCTGAAGATCGGTGCCGGCCCGCCCCCGCTGCGAGTCGACGAGGGCTGGCTGCTGATCCACCACGGGGTCACCGGCGAGATCCCAGCCGGTTTCGACCCGACCACTCAGCGGGTCGAGTACGCCGCCGGCGCCATGTTGCTCGACCCGGACGACCCGTCGCGGGTGCTGTCGCGCACGTCAGAGCCGATCCTCACCCCGGAGACCGACGACGAGCGCGCGGGCACCGTTCCCAACGTGGTGTTCCCGACCGCGATCGAGCAGATCGACGGAGTCTGGTTCGTGTTCTACGGGATGGCCGACTCCAAGATCGGCGTGGCGAGGCTGGATCACACGTGACGCGCTCCCCGACCACAACCGATCACCGTCCGATCACCGTTGGACGAAACAATGTGGAGGACCGGATGAAACAGGCCACTCAGCAGAACGCGCCCACCAGAAGCAGTGCGCCGCGACCCGTCGAACGGGACCGCTGCGACTGCGACGGAACGAGTGCGCCGTGACTCGCGCCCTGCGCAGTACCGTCGGCGCTGTTGTGCTCGCCCTGCTCTGCTCCCTGCTGGTGGTGGGCCAGGCGGCCGCACCGGCGTCCGCCGCGGCACCGCTGACGAACCTCGCTCACCTGAACTTCCTCGGCACGACCGTGACCCCGCCGACCCAGACGAACCACTCGACTTACCAGCCCGACCGGCCGCTGCGCGTGCTGTGGACCTACGCAGACCGGCGCGACGACGGCCACTACGACCTGATCGGCGGCGGGTCGTACGACGCCGCGACCAATACCTGGTCGCAGGGCGCGTTCAACGCCGATGACGTCACCCGGGCCGCCGTGGTCTACCTGCGGCACTGGCGGCAGACCGGAAACCTGACCAGCAGGGCCAAAGCCTTCGATCTGCTTCGCGGGGTTGCCTACTTCCAGACCGCGACCGGCCCGGACGCCGGCAACGTGGTGCTCTGGATGCAGCCGAACGGCATCCTCAACCGCAGCGCCATCCCGAAGGAATTGCCGGACCCATCGGACAGCGCCCAGTCTTATTGGCTGGCCCGCACCGTGTGGGCGCTCGGCGAGGGATACGCAGCCTTTCGTGGATCCGATCCGACGTTCGCCCGGTTCCTCAAGGACCGGCTCGACCTCAGCGTCAACGCCCTGCAGCGGCAGCCGTTGTCGCGCTATGGGACCTACCGCAACATCGACGGTCAGCGGACGCCGGCCTGGCTGGTGGTGGACGGCGGCGACGCGAGCGCGGAGGCGGTGCTCGGTCTCGCGGCCTACGTCGGGACTGGGTCGGCCACACCCGTCGCGCGGGACGCGCTGATGAAGCTGGCCGCCGGGGTAGCGGCTCTCGGTGGCGGTGACGCCCGCAATTGGCCGTTTGGTGCTGTCCGACCGTGGGCGCTGTCGCGCTCGATCTGGCACGGCTGGGGCTCGCAGATGCCGGCCGCGCTTGCTCGCGCCTCGGTCGCACTGGGTGACGTGTCGCTGACCGCGGTCGCTACTCGGGACTCGGCGGTATTCGACCCGTGGATGCTGACCTCCGGCGGGCCCGACAACGGACGACTGCCGGCCCGGATCGACGGCTCACAGATCGCCTACGGTGTCGACTCGCGGCTGCAGTCGCTGCTCGCTACTGCCGATGCCACCGACTCGGCCGGGCTGCGCCGACTGGCCGGCGTGACCGCGGCCTGGTACTTCGGCGCGAACGCGTCGGGACAGCCGACCTATGACCCGGCGACCGGTCGCACCGTCGACGGCGTTGAGGCGAGTGGCAACCTGAACCGCAACGGCGGGGCCGAGTCCACCATCCACGGGTTGCTTTCAATGCTTGCCCTGGACGCCCATCCGGGTATCGCCGAGCAGGCCCGGACTGCTGGCGTGCGCGAGCGCGTCGGCAACCAGACTGTCCAGGTCGAGGACGCCGCGCTGGCCGGCGGCGCGCACGCGGTCGACCTCAAGGACAACAAGTGGACCGGAGAGTCGCAGTTCGAGGGCACCGGCTACGCCGCGCTGCCAGCGGGTGGCTCGGCGCGGGTGGCTGTCGGGGACGGCGAGGAGCGGCTTGTGCTGGCCGTCGTTGACCTGCAGCCCGGCAGCACGGCGATCACGACATTCCGCGCTGGGAACATCGTGCTGGGCTCGGTCCGCTCGGGCGATATCGGTGCCCAAGGTGACTCGCCGGCTCCCGGAGCCCTCTTGCCGGTGACCCTTCCGGTGACGTTGCCACCCGGCCAACAGGTGGTGACGGCCACGACTACGGCCACTGGCGGCGACGAAGCCCGGCTGGATGCCTTGATGGTGGAGCCCTTGATCTCGCGACTAGCGCTCGGTGGCAACGGGCACGACACCGTCCTGCTGCGTAGCGCGGCCACGACCGACCAGCGGACGAAAGTCTCGGTGCCGGGCAGCGGTTCGGCTCGGGTCGAGGTCTACAACGGTCGGGGTCGGCTGGTGCGGACATCGACGAGCAGGATGTCGGGCGAGGCCGCGGTCGCCGTCGTGGCAGGAGGATTCACGATCGTCCGTCGTTGACCGTGGAATGGCGGCGCGACTGACGCGTCCGGCTCTCGACGCGTCCGATCGATCTGGTGCTGGCCGAGATGCCTGAGGATCGGCCGCTTTTAGCTCCAGCCGCTTTCTGTCATCAGCTTCGCTCTCTGGCTCGCTATATGGCAGCGGGCCAGGTGCTCCGAAAACGACGGAGATCAGGCGGAGTAGCACGGCAGCGCCGGCCTGACCAACGTCGACGGATTCACTGCCCGCGTCTGAACCGTGGTGACGCAGGCCGCGCCGCCGTGCGGTTTACCGCGTTGCGGTGGCCAGTGCCGCGCGGATGGCGTCCTCGCCGGCCGGCTGGCCTTTCTCGTTCGAGTACGGTCCGTACGGGGTTCCCCACACCGGTGTGCCCGTGGCCTGCCGCCAGCTGTCGGCCAGCGGTCCCGTGTCCACGACGCTGTATCCGATGGATTCGATGAATTCGGTCGCCGCTGCCTTCGCCGATGTGGAGTCTCCGGCGATCGGCAGGGAGGAGCGGTCGGGCGCCCCGGTCGGGCGGGCGAGTGAGAGCAGGTGCTTGAAGAAGATGGTCGTCGTCATGTTCTCAAGCCCCTCCAAAAGAGCCGCACCCTTGTCATCCGCCGGATTCGTTGCGATTCGAGTCCCTGCCGTCAGCCGGCTGTCAGCTGGCAGAGAAGTAATGGCCGTTATCCAGATCGGCGAGCAGGCCGGGCTGAACGGGCTCCCAGCCGAGGGTCCGGCGAGTGATGAGGTTGGACGCCGGGTAGCTCTGCGTGACGATGTTTGCGAGGAACCCGAAGTATCCCGGCAGCATGAGTTCGTCTTCGGGAATGCTCACGGCGGGCAGGCCCAGGCGGCTGCCGATGGCCTCGGCGATCTCGCGGAACGGGATGCCCTCGTCCTCAACCGCGTGCCAGTATTTGCCGGCCTCACCCTTCTCCAGCGCCAGGCGGAACGCGGTGGCGAGATCGCGGGTGGGCACGGCGTTCCACAGGTTCACGCCGTCCCCGGGGTAGCCGGCGACGCCCTTCTCCTTCGCGAGCGCGATCAGTGTGGGCAGGAAGCCGGCCCGATCGGTCGCGTCGTGCGCGATATTGGCGATCCGCACGACCGAAGACCGCACTCCCCGCTCGGCGAGGTCGATGACGGTGGTCTCCACGACATTGCGAGCCCTCAGGGTGCCCTTGTGCTCATCGCCGACGGGAAGGGCCGGGTCCTCCTCGGTGGCCGGCCGGCCCAGCTGCCCGGGTGAGCCAATGCTCCCCGCCGCGACCAGCGGCTTTCCCGTTCCCGCGAGGGCCTCGCCGTACGCGAGCATGATCGGGAGCTCCGCGGTGGCCACGGCGTGGATCCCGCCGGAGGGAAGCAGGTCTTGCCGGTGCGCGACGTGGATCACGCCGTCGGAGTCCGCAGCCGCCTCCTTGAGCCCATCGAGATCCTGGAGGTCGCCGCGGCGCACCTTCGCGCCGAGCGCGGACAGTGCCACCGCAGCCGTGTCCGACCGGGCCAGGCCGGTGACCTCGTGCCCGGCGGCGATGAGCTCGGGGATGATGAACGAGCCGGAATGGCCGGTCCCGCCAGTGACGAAAACGCGCACGCTGCGGCTCCTTGTGAGTGATGTGGCGTGAAAGGTGTTGATGCGGACGGGATCAGCGGAGAATGGTGACGCCGAGGGTGAAGTTGAAATCCCCCACGCCGTGGCGGGCCAGGCTGATCATCAGCAGGCCCGCTCCTTCCAGCCAGTGCGCCATCTCCAGGCCTCCGGCATCCAGGGGGCGCAACCCGAGGCTCTCGATGAACGCCGACACGCTCGCCTTGGCGTGCGGGTCGTCGCCGGCGAAGAGCACGTCCAGTGAGCGGCCCGGAGCCAGGACGTGGCCGAAGACGGTGTTGAACGCCTTCACGACGTGAGCGCTCGCCGGGGCGGCCTTGGCGATCTCCTGCGCGGCGGAGGTGCCGTCCGGGGTGACCAGCCCGGTGGCGTCGGTGTTGACGGGGTTGGTGATGTCGATGATGACCTTCCCGGCCAGCGCGTCCCCGTACTGGGCGACGATCGGCACGGCGCTGGCGTTCGGCACGGCGAGGATGACGATGTCGCCGGCTGGGGCGGTGCCGAACGTCCCGGCCGTGGCGCCGCCGCCGAGCGCGGCGGCCACTTCCTCGGCCTTGGCCCGGTCCCGGCCGATGATCTCGACGGCGTTGCCGCCGGCGAGCGCTCGGCCGGCCAGGACGCCGGCCATGTTCCCCAGGCCGATAATGCTGATGCTGCTCATGGGTGTGCCTGCTTTCTGGAGCTGAATAGGACGCATTCCCACCCCGTCGTTGTCAACGGTGGTGTCGTCGAATGAGGCGGCATACCTGAATCAATTCACGATGTGCTCATTCCGTTTCTGGGGCCCTGCTTTCAAGTCCCGATGTCGATTTCTGGACCGAATTCGCGTCGGCCCCGCGGGTACCTATTGAGAGTGCCATTGGCCTGAGTGGGGTGTCCAAGACCTCTTTTAACCGCGGTGATACCGTAAAGGCATCGCCGGACCGGGAGGTTCCATGGATCTGGACCTGCGCAAATTGCGTTACTTCGTCGCCGTCGCCGACAAGTTGCACTTCGGCCGCGCCGCCGATGAGCTGCACATCGCGCAGCCGGTGCTCAGTCGGCAGATCCGCGCGCTGGAACAGGACCTCGGAACCCCGCTGCTGATACGGGACAGCCACGGCGTGGCGCTGACCGACGCCGGCAAGCAGTTGCTGGCCGACGTCGGCCCGCTGCTGGCCTCCGCGCACGCGGTCCGCCGCCGGGTGACCGCGGCCGCGCGTGGCAGCCAGCGGCTCATGGTCGGCTTCCGGGCGGGCATCGCGGTCGCCCCGGCGGTAGAGCTGTTCGCCACCCGGCACCCGGACGTTCCGGTGGACGTGCAGCGGATCGAATCGGACGAGCAGGCCACGATGCTGCTCGACGGCCGCATCGACGTCGGTTATGTGCGGCTGCCCATCGACGAGGCCGGTCTGCGCGTCACCCCGCTGTACACCGAGCCGCGGGTGGCGGTGCTGCCCGCCCGCCACCGACTGGCCGGCAAGGAGCAGATCACCGAGGCCGACCTGGCCGGCGAGCCGCTGGTCTGGTCGGGCGACACGAGCACGCAGCCCACCAAGCGCCCGCACCCTAACGCCGGATACCTGGTGCGCGGGGTGGACGAAACGCTCGAGCATGTCGCGGCCGGCCGGGGCATCTCGTTCCTGGCCCGCTCGGCGACCGTGTTCTACTCACATCCGGACATCAGCTACGTTCCCGTCACGGATCTGGCGCCCGATCAGGTGTACCTCGCCGTGGCGGCATCGCGCACCTCACCGGTGGTCGACGACTTCTACACCGCGGCTCAGGCGACGGCCGAGATCACGGCCGAATGTGGGAACTACGAAATGTGGCAACGTGGAAGCGGTGCCGTTTAGACCTTTTCGTCCTGCGGTTGCTTCGTCGTTCTGTGGCACGCGATCACCTCCAGATTCATCCCATGGCGTTTGTGCTTGCCTGAGGAGATGACGCGGGGATGGCCTTGTCGATGAGGACGGCGGCGATTGCGGCGGCGGTGGGGAAGGAGTCGCTGTTGAGGACTCGAGTGCGGGCCGAGGCGCCGTCGATGAGCAGCGCCAGTTGTTCGCCGAGTTGTTCGGGATTGGTGGCGCCGGCTGCGCGGGCGGTTTCGGTGAGCCGCGCGGCGATGGCGGTCTTGTAGTCGCGTGCGAACTGGGATGCGGGGTGTTCGGGGTCGTGGAGTTCGACGGCCGCCGCGATGTAAGGGCACAGGGGTGTGGACGCGGGCATCTCGAAGGCGGCGAGGAGTCGGTCGCGGGGTGTGAGGCCGGGTCGGTCGAACACTCCGGGCATGACCTCGGGATCGAATCGGCGCAGGTATTCGGCGACGAGTTCGTCCTTGTTGGCGAAGTGCTGGTAGGCCGTGCGTTTGGACACCTGGGCCACGGCGCAGAGCTGGTCCATGCCGGTGCGGTTGATGCCCTGATCGCGGAACAGCTGCTGTGACGCGCTGAGGATGCGCTCGCGTGCACCCCGGCCGCGGCGCTGGCCCAGGGGACCCTTCTCCAACTCCGTCATCCCCCCAGTGTAGCCCGTTGGGTACTCATCGGTGTACATAGCTTGCACCGCAGCTGCCGATCCGATACGTTAAACAAACAGAACGGTGTACATAGCTTGCAGCCGTCCCGAATACCCAACTGTAAGAGGAGTTGTCGTGGGAAAGCTCGATGGCAAGGTAGCGGTGATCACCGGCGGATCCACCGGTATGGCGTTGGCCGGCGCCAAACTGTTCGTCGAGGAAGGAGCGCACGTCTTCATCCAGGCCCGGCGGCAGGAAGCACTGGACGAGGCCGTCAAGCTGATCGGCCGCAACGTCACCGCCGTTCAGGGTGACGCGGCCGAACTGGACGACCTGGACCGCTTGTACGACACCGTCAAGCGGGAAAAGGGCTCGATCGACGTGCTGTGGGCTAGCGCCGGAATGGGCGAACCTGCCGTCCTCGGCGAGATCACCGAGGAACAATTCCACAGTGCCTTCTGGCTCAACGCGCGCGGCACCCTGTTCACCGTGCAGAAGGCACTGCCGCTGATGAACGACAACGGCTCGATCTTCATGACCGGATCCAACGCCTCCCTCGGTGCCTTCCCCGGCTGGAGCCTCTACGCGGGAAGCAAAGCAGTCCAGCAGGCTTGGGCCCGCGTCTGGCTCAACGAACTGCGCGACCGCAAGATTCGGGTCAACGTCCTGACCCCCGGCCAGGTCGGGACCGCCAAACAGGAAGAACTGTTCGACGAGGCAACCAGGGCCGCATTCGAGTCCCTCATCCCCCGCGGAAAGATGGGCCGGCCCGAAGAAATCGCCACCGTCGCCCTGTTCCTCGCCTCCGACGACTCCAGCTACGTCAACGGCCTGGAACTGGTCGCCGACGGCGGCACCACCGCCCTCTGAACCACACACCAGAAATGCCGCGGGCACACCCCACAACAGGAAGAGAGCACATCTCATGAGCAGCATCACCCTCATCGGTACGGGGAACATGGCCCGTACCATCGGCACGCTCGCGGTGGCCGGCGGCAACACCGTCGAGGTCATGGGACGCGATCAGTCCAAGGCCGATGACCTGGCCAAGGCTCTGGGCGGCGGCACGACGACGGGCAAGTGGGGCGCCGTCCCGGCCGGGGACATCGTCATCACGGCCCTGTTGTATGACGGTGTCGTTCCGGTCGTCGCCGAGTACGCAGAAGCCCTCGCGGGCAAGGTCATCGTCGACATCAGCAACCCCTTCAACGCCACGTTCGACGGACTGGCCCACAGCGAGGAGACCTCGATCGCGCAGGAGGTCGCCAAGGTGGCCCCGGCCACCGCCAGCGTGGTGAAGGGTTTCAACACGATCTTCCGTAGTGTCCTGGAGAAGGGCCGGCCCGACGTCTTCATCGCTGGCGACGATGCGCAGGCCAAGGCGGATGTGGCGGCATTCATCCAGAGCCTCGGGCTGCGCCCGCTGGACGTCGGCGGCCTGAAAATGGCGCACTGGCTGGAAGGAATGGGCCTGGTCACGGTGGGCCTCGCCGGCAACGGGGTCGGCCACTGGGACTTCGCCCTCGGAGTCAACGAATTCACCGGCTGAGCCTCCGAGGGCTGAGCAGTCGGGACCTTTGCTACGACCCGTGCTCTTGTAAGAAACGGGCTTTGATACCAATATGTGTCATTCCTGGCGGTCTTCCATTGCCGCCTGTTCTTTGGAGGGGACACATGTTCGTTCGTACCAAGACGGCGCGCTCGCTCTCGATCGCCGCAGTCGGGGCGCTGGTGTGGACCGGGTTTGGCGCTGCCACCTCGGCCCAGGCCGTGACCTGGACCTGTGCCAGCGTCAAGACGGTCAGCTGGGGAGCGGGTCAGGTCTGCAAGGGCAGTGACGGATCGTGGAAGCTCCGCAACCGCGACGAGGCCACCGACGGCTATTGCGTCGAGGGCTACTACTACTCCGAGGACTCCGCGTCCTGGCGCCAGACCTCGCCGCGCTCCCGGGAGTGCAACGGTGTCTGGAAGGAGACGGTCATGAACCCCATCCCGTACCGGTCCGGGGTGCGCCTCTACCGCAACACGAACTACACGAATCTCCCGCTGCCGTAAGCACCGACTGGGCCCCCCTTGGGTCGGAAGGGGGGCCCGGCTGCCCGTTCTCCGCGAAGCACTCGAATTTATCCATGCAGAATCGGAATGTTCTCACCCTCTAGGAATTTTCGAACGTCAATGTTCGTGCCGCAGAACAGAGTCACGACGTCGTGCGTCGGCGTCTTGCCGGATGGTACGGGTACTGGCCTCTAATCAACCAATACGGTGCAACGAAGTAGTACTAGGCGTCGCTCGGCCATTCGTAGAGCCGACTGCCGAGATGCGTCAGATCCGGCGTGACGACTGATCCGCTAAGCACCGGCACGCGCACGAGCAGCCCAAACTCGCCGTCGCCGAAGCGATCGGCGGTGTATTCCTGGTTGATGTGCCGCATTCTCTCGTCGGTGAAGCAGCGCACCGATCCCAGAACCCCCCGACTGTGGATGCCGTTGCACATGGTCAGGGTCCGGGAGGTGTTGAACGGATTGGATAGGCGGGCGAATAGTGCCACGTCCTCGACGAGATCGGTGTGCGAATCGTCGCTCCACGTCGGCTGGTACTTGATCTCATCTACGTCGTGCCCAGTCACGAAGATCTCACCACTGGGGGTACCCGGGTCCTCGACCTGCCGGACCGGAAATCCTGGGAGCCGCCCGAGGAGTCGGTGGGTCACGGAGTTCCAGGCAATGCCGCCGATCAGCACCAGGTGCCCAGCCAGATCATCGGCCTTCAGGTCCGCCGCGGTGCGCAGGGCGACGTACGCCGTGGGATTCTCCGCCCGGAGATGACCGTAGAGTTCGACGACGGCGTCCAGGTCCGCGACCGCCAGCATCCGGTTGTAATTGGGGTTGTTCTCCGCTGCCTGCGACGGCGTTTCGCTCGGGGGCAGCTGCGGGGACACGATCACCACGCTGGCCCCGTCCTCGAATCTCCAGATGGAGCGTGCGTTGCTTTCGTTCGGTTCCAGCGCTCCTGCGCGCAGGTCGAGAAGTTCATTCGCCAGGTCCCTCCTGAGTACCTGCTCCTCAGGCGTCAGCTGGTCGGGAGGGAGAAGGTGCGGTTCGGGCACCAGCGAGCGCTGCGACGCGAAGAAGCGGGCATACATTTCAATCCTGGACGAGGTGGGAATTGCTGAGCGGGTCCGGCTTTCCCAACTGGAGATCGTGGCGGCGCCTACCCGGGCTTCGGAACTCAGGGCGTCGGCCAACTGCCGCTGCGTGAGGGAGACTCCCTCGCGCAACGAGCGAAGCCTGCTCGCGAGCTCGAAGGCCGTCGTCTGTGCCGACCTCCTCGGTCGCGGCTTGGGGCGCAGCACGACGGACACGCAGCCGTCGTCGGCCAACACCACGGGCCGGGGCGCTCCCTGGCGGTCGCACTCCGCCACTGCGCGGGGGATGCCCCCTCCGTCACCCTCCACGATCGGGATCGAGGTGAGGACCTGGGCGAGGCGGAAGTTCCGCCGACGCGACTGCCCGGACAGGTCGGCGAGGTGATGCTCCTGGCCCGGCTCAAGGTCCCGGCCTTCCCAGGCGCCCGGGCTGGTGATCTCCAGACGGTCGCGGAACAGGCGGACGTGCACGCACATTGTCCGAACGCCGTAGTCCCGGTGGACCAGGGCGTTCGCGATGAGCTCACGCACCGCCAGCATCGGGTACGCGTAGTCGGTTTCGGCGAACACCGAGTGCTCGGTGAAGACCTCGCCGCGCGAGACCTGGTCGGCGACAAAACTCCAGGTGTCCTCGATGAGGCGCGGGACGCTGCCGAACAGATCCCGGCGCTCGTCGAGGGTGTCCTTGCTGGTCCCGGTGTACGTGGTGGTCCGGACCAGAGCAGTGGGAAGCAACGCACTGGGATCCAGGGCGAACAGTAGAACGCCGGCACGCGTCAGTTCCCCGGCACGCATCACATGCAGCCGTTCCAGGAACGCCCGATCGGTTAGGTCCGCCGGCGCCCGGTCGAGCACCTGCGGGCGGAGACGTCCCCGGAAATCGACGAGTGCTTCGGCGTCGTACTGGGTCACGCCGGTCAGGACGTCCAGATAGTCGCCCGGTCGGTTCGGTCGGGGCGGGTCTCGCACCACTGGCTCCGGAAAGCACGCGTTCAGCGCCTCCACCAGCTGGGCGAAGGCGTCGTGGCGGTTCTGCCAGTACGTCGCGACCACCCGGGCCAGGGACAGGTGCTCGACGTCGACGTCCTCGTGCATCTGCAAGACGAAGACGCGGTTTGAAGACTGGCTGTTGGCGGCATTCGCCAGTTGCTTAACCCATCGGGTGGAGACGCCGCGGTACGTTCCGCAGACGATCATGGGCGTGCCGCTGCTGAGGTGGCGTGTGGCCACCTCCAGAGGGGAGTCTCCGACCTTGACGGTGCCGTAGTGCTGCGGCTCGAAGCCGGCCTGCCGCAGCATGGCGGAGAGCTCTTCGACGGGTTCCTTCTCTTCCGGGTGCGAGACGATGTAGACGACGCGGTTCATCGGTGCCGGGCCTAGGTCATCGCGGCGAGCAGATCGGCGACGCCCCGGTTCCAGTCGGTGGCCAGATCGGCCACCCGGAGGTCCGCGATGACGGCGGGCACGTCGGCCTCGACCAGGCGCGCCGGTAGCACCTTGACGTGCTTTCCGGCGAGCTGGCGGGCCAGGGTCGACATCCACTCCCGTCTTGTCCAGGCGGACGTGTCGTGGCCAGGGGCGAGGCAGAGGACGAGGTAAGTGGCGTCGGCGAGCCCGGCATCGATGCGCTCGACGAGCGAATCGCCGATCGCGATCTGCTCGGTGTCGAGCCAGACGGTGTGGCCTGCGCGCTCGAGGTCGCGGCTGAGCTTGCGCGCGCTCGTCGCGTCGGCCGATCGGTAACTAACGAAGACCGTGGCCACCAGGGCTCCCTGTCCACAAGAATCGGCCGATCGACAGCATCGTACGGGAGTGGCCCGGTCCTCAGATCGCCTCTTCGGCCCTGCCGGCCACGACTCATCGGGACGGCGACGTCACTGGTGGAGTTCGTAGGTGCTGCGGGACAGGAGAAAGGAGGCAGCGGTCCGGGTGTTCGTGCAGCGAACACCTCTGGGTTGCTACGACAGCTTTCACGAGGTTCACGGGATTGCCGGTTCGAGTCCGGTTGTGGCCTTAGGGTTTAGTGAACTTCTGGGTCGACTAGTGAATAATTCCGGTCGGCCTTGGTATTGGCTTCAACCTGACTTCGTCAGCTCGGGCGATGCCTACGAATAGGTTGCACCCGCCGGAAATCGCGGGAATCGAGCGTGCAAGCATAGACCGTAACCACTTTGTCGTCCCAGGCTTACGGTACAACGATGATGACCGGTTGTTGTCCAAGACCACCAGCGGTAAACATTCACGTGGTTGCTGTTTCGGGTTCGTAAGGTCGTCGAGGTCAGGTCCAGGCGGTGAGGCGGGTTGGCCGAGCAGGAGGAGAACTCTCCGCGTAGCTACGGATTTGCCCCGCTGCGAGCCGCCTGGTCAGCCGCACGGCGGCTGCACCTTTGGCGAGTGCTATCCGCCGTTCAGCGGGCGACCGTCGTGCGACGTACGGTTCCGGACCACGGCTTGGCTGGAGCTGGGTGAGTGACCTGGGTGATTCCGAGGCGGTGGTAATGGATGAGAGCGCTGAGCTTTAGGGCGAGCGTGTGAATGATGACGGTGTTGATCAGGGCGCCGATGACGGGCAGCACCACGAAAATGACGTTGCTCAGGGTGGTGCTGGAGTCGGGGTCGAGGACGCCGAGCGGGAGCAGTGACCATGGCGCGGTCACCAGGTAGGGGATGACCCCGGCGAGGTTGGCGTCGGGTCCGTCGAAGGTGAGTGTTGAGTAGATGGACAGGGTGCCGCAGGCCGTGAGGTAGATCCCGGCGGCCCAGATCCCCGACCGGGAACCTGGCGATGTCTGGAGGCTGTGGTGGATCTCGCGGTGGCTCTTGATGGTCTGCTCCATGTCGGGAAGCCTGCCGCGCGCCGGAGGGTGCGACCTGAGCACAACTACCCATCCGTCGAGGCAAGCCTGGGGCGACCCGGATGTGGCGGGCGCTCAGGGCACGAGGGTCAGGGCGTTGGTAACGGCGGGGGAAGGGGGCGAAGTGATCCGCGGGGCGGGCCGGTCGATGGCGTCCCAGGCGGCTTTCATGGAGGCGAAGTATTCGCGGGCCGACTTCACGGCGAGCAGGGTTGCGCCACAGCCGTCGCAGCGGGCTGTGACGCCCTCGGTGTCAATGCCGAGTTTGCGACAGAGGGCGACCGCGCGGGACAGGTGGTAGGCCTGGGTGACGACCAGGACCTTGCGGACGCCGTAGACGTCGCGGGCGCGGATACAGGAGTCATAGGTGTCCAGGCCTGACGGATCGGCGACCACCTGGGTGGGGTCCACGCCGAGGGTGCCGGTCAGGTAGGACGTCATCGCGGCGGGTTCGTTGCCGGAGTCTCCGCCGCCGTCGCCGGATACCAGGATGACGCGGGCCCGGCCGGTCTTGACCAGTTCGGCTGCGGTGGCGAGGCGACCGGCGAGTCTGTTCTCCGGCTGACCGTCGGGGGCAACGGCAGTGCCCAGGACCAGTACGACGTCGGTGGCCGGGGCGTCAGCGACATCGTGACGGTGTCCGGTAGCCGCGAGAACGGTCCAGATCCAGGAGGCGCTGAGCAGGAGCAGCCCGGCGATACCGGTGACGATTGCTCGGCGTACCCAGGGGGAAGTCATCGCTGCAGGGTAGTTTGCCCCAGCCGTGCGGCTGCAGGGGTGGGGCAACCCCGATCGAAGCGCAGATCACCGAGGCGGTGCGACCCGACCAACGTTCATGGCCACGGCACTAGCCGGGATCGCATGGGATGTAGGTCCACCCGGGAAGGGTCAGCGGCGGCGGTGCATCTGTGAGGTCGATAGGACGATGGGACGGGGAGCCGCGTTCGGCGAGTGGTCCGGCGAGGATCTTGCGGGGGATGGGGGAGGGCCGCCTCTTCGGCTTGTTTCCGCCGGGGGTGCGGTCGACGAATTGGCACCACGCCATCGAGTCCTTGAACGTCCGCTACCGGCGGCCCGTGAACGCCCGTGGGCACTTCCGACCGAGCCGCCCGGATGAATCCGTCCACCCTGAAGTGCCTCTACCTCGTCACCTGATCCCTCGACCCACCGTACGGGCGCCGAGCCCGATGGATGCAGGGGTGAAAAGCCGTCCTGAATATCTTCGCCCGGACGTTCGAGAACCGGCTCACGCCGATCATGATCAACTAACAACGCTGAAACTCGTTACACCGGAGATCGTGTCCTGAGTCCTCTTCTGCCAGG
>Ga0307513_10001602_pt1 | contig 32485 bp, 29 predicted proteins | sample 15_EM_MG_FD_202174 | JGI IMG/M metagenome (GOLD analysis project Ga0307513, IMG submission 202174) | Populus trichocarpa ectomycorrhiza microbial communities from riparian zone in the Pacific Northwest, United States - 15_EM | ecosystem: Host-associated > Plants > Roots > Unclassified | place... | reverse complement strand
CCCGCCGGCTCCCCCGCTCCACCCCGCCCCCTGAACCCGCGATGTCGAATCCACAGCGAGAGAGGAACGCCATGACGAGCGAGTTGGAACCTGCCGTTCAGCAACTGCTGGACGCCGCGAACAAGGGTGACGTGACCGGATTTCTCGCGACCTTCACCGAGGACGGCGTGGTGGACGACTGGGGCCGAGAGTTCCGTGGCGCGGCGGCGATCCAGGGCTGGAGCGACGCAGAGTTCATCGGCAAGCAGGTCACCCTGGCGGTTCAGCAGGTCACCCGCCGCGGCAACGAGACCGTGGTGACGGCCCAGGTCGGCGGCAACGGGTTCAACGGCCCCAGCCACTTCGGCTTCCAGGTCTCCGGTGATCGAGTCGCCCGGATGACGATCCGCGAGTAGCTCTCATGGTGTGCGCCCTGCCGCCCGGGTACATTGAGCGGGTACCGCACTGGTAGCGGGTTCTTCCGACGATGGCGCTTCGGCGCCTCGACCATGGAGGTGCCATGTCTACGTGCCAGGTACGTCGTTTCACCCGAGCCGACCGCGACCAGGTCACGGCTTTGGCCAATGCGCACATTGGCGCGGTGGTCCCCGGCGTCGCGGTTTCGGTGTCCGGGTTGATGAGCCAGCTCGAGCGCGAGCCGGGCGAGTTCATCGTCGATCCGTGGGTGATCGAACGGGTCACCCTGGTTGCCGAGCAGCGCCAGCGCGTGGTCGCCGCCGCGCATTTGCTGCGGTACGCGGCCGAACCGCAGGTCTCGGAAAGCTATCGGGACGCGGGCGAGATCCGTTGGCTGGTGTTTTGGCCGGAGGCGCCGTACTGGCCGGACGTCGCCCCGGCCGCGGAGGCGCTCGCCGAGGCCTGCCTGGCCCAGCTGCAACGGTGGGCCGTGACCCGGCGCTACGCCGACGGCGCGCTGCCGGCACCCGGCGTCTACGGGGTTCCGGAGCAGTGGCCGCACATCCGGCAGTTGTATCAGCGAGCCGGATTCCGGCCGCGCCCTGCCGGCGCGGGTGGCGTCGAAACCGTCTTCTTGGCAAGGGTTTCGGACCTGGTCCGAGGGTCGGCTCGGCCCGGGAACTCGGCCCTGCCCGAGGACTCAGCGATCGCCGGATTGGTCCCGCGCCGCACCCTCGGGATCAACGGCACCCGGATCTCCGCCGTCCTCGATCAGGAGGTGGTCGGCTTCATCGAGGTGGGCAACCTGGACGAGAGCCCCCGCACCATCGGCACTCGGGGCTGGGCCGACATCGGCAATCTCGAGATATCGCCACCGCACCCCGACGCCGGGCTCAAGAACTGGCTGCTCGGACAGGCGGCGGACTGGCTCGACCTCGGTGGTTTCACCCGCCTGCTCGGTTATGCGGACGGTAGCAATGGCGATGAGGAGAAGTTCTTCACCACGGCCGGATTCCAACTCCTGACCCGGACCGTCCGAGGTTTTGAGCTGAGCCGGTAAACCGATGATCAACCATTGATTTCGCTGACCAGTTTGAGAGATTCGCTGAGGGATTCCAGATAGGCACGGGACACGTCGAACAGCAGCAGACCGGTACTGGCCACGCCTTCGTCGTCGTCCCGTTCATGGGCCAGCACCGCGATCAATGCGCGACCGGCCTCACCGCTGCCTTCCAGCAAAGCGGCCCGAGCCTCGTTGTTGATCCCGGAACTGTCGGCCACCACCTCGGGCTCAACGCCGAGTAGTTCGGCCGCGCCGGAGAGCAGACCGATGGTGAAGGCCAGGTCGGCCGTGCCGGCACCGAGCCGGCGGCAGGCGAAGGCCCGGGCCAGGACGCTCCACAGCCCGTCGGACGCCGAGGTGCTGGCGCCACCCTCGAGCAACGTGAGCACCACCCAGGACCGCAACCGACGCGGCCCGATGATCACCAGAGCCTGACGCAGCGAGGTCACGTTGCTGCTGGTGGCCGAGGCGGCAGAGTTCGCCGACCGAAGCAGCCGCATCGTCAGCCCCGGATCGCTGCCGACCATCTGCACGATTCGTTCGATCTTCGCGTCCGGATCGGCCAGGTCACTGAGCAGCTTCACGCAGATCAGCTGGCTGGCCGAGAGCGTGCGCCGTTCCAGCACGGTGGGTCGCTGCAGCATCGGGCCCTGGAACAGCTCGAAACCCAGCTCCACACAATCGCGCAGGGTGTCCTCGTCGTTCACCTGGGTCGCCACCAGGGCAGCCCCGTAGCCCCGGACCCGCTCGGCAATCTGCGCCAGGAGTTCCGGCGGATTGGCGGTGACGTCGACCTTCACGTAGTCGACGAGGTCCAGCAGCGCGTTGCGCTCGGGTTCCCCGCTGTAGTCGGCAATGGCGATCCGGTAACCCTCGTCGCGGAGCGCGGCCAGCCCGACAACCAGCTCGCTGTCCACCACGATGTTGTCCATCACCTCGATCACCACGCCGGCCGGCTCCACCGGAAGCGGGATGATCCCGGTCAGGAACGCCCGAGTGAAGTTGATGAACACCGGCCGCCCGTTGGCGATGTTGTCCAGTCCGAAGGTGCCGAACGTCGAGGCGATCACCTGGGAGGTCGCCCGTTCCCCGGCCACCATCGACTCGCCCACCCCGTCGTAGGAGCGGAACAGCAACTCGTAGGCCAGCAGTGTCCGGTTCGCGTCGTAGATGCCCTGCCGACCGACCCGGACGTTGCGGACCAGGCCGGCCCGCGGCTGCGCGGACTCCGAATCCGAGCCCTGGCCGGGGATCTGCGCCATCGCCGCAAGCTCGGACGACACCTCCGCCGCCGCCATCAGCGAACGACGATGGACATCAGCCCGGTGCCGTACCCAGAGATGTTCAGCTCGACGTCCATCCGCGAGCCGAGCATCGCACCGAGCGCGGCGATGTCCGGCGGCAGCGCGGCGTTCGGCGCGTACATGTGATAGAGCCGGACGTGCGGGAGGTTCGGCAGGTTGAAGACGGCGGCGAGGACGTTGAGCACCTCGTAGCAGTTCTCCTCCAGCGTGGTGGGCAGCTCACGAGCCTTGATCGCCTCATCGACGACCATCCGCGGCACCATTCCGAGCGAGCCACCCAGCCGGGCGGCGCACTCCAGGTCGACGACCGCGATCGCCGAGGTGGCCAGCTTGTCGGTGACGTAGACCGCGACCACGTTGGTGGACTTGGTCTCCGGCGGGTTTCCGTCCGAAAGGTCCACGTCCCGGCCGATCAGGTCCTGGATCGTGTTTCGGACCGAGTGCCGGGTCGGCAGCTCTGAATGATCCGTTGAGACGGTCATGCCGAGACCACCTGCGACAGCGCATCGGCGAATGCCTCCGGCGTGAACGGCTTCGCGATCAGCCCGAGGGCTCCCGACTCCGCCGCCATGGTCCGCATCTCTTCCGATCCTTCCGAGGTGACAAAACAGAACGGCGTGGTGGAACCGGAAGCCCGAAGAGCCCGGAGGAACTCAATTCCTGTCATCTCCGGCATGTTCCAGTCGGAGAGGATGAGGTCGGGGGATTGAGCCTGGGCGATCTCGAGGCCCTCGCGCCCGTTTTCCGCCTCGATGATTTTGTGGCCCTCGAGGCCTGCCTGGCGCATCGTACGGATCACAATCATCCGCATCGCTTTGCTGTCGTCGGCAATCAGGATCTTCACGGGGATCTCTCCAGGATCTCGTCGGGACTGAACGGCGGCCAGATCAGGCCGTCGATGGCGGCATCCGGTCGGATCGCCAACTGGGCGACATGCCCCAGAACCATGGCTCGTACATAGGCGCCGCCGTCATGTGGTTCGGCCTCGGCGAACGGCGCCTGCTCGGTGATTTCCGACGTCGGTAGAGATAGTCGGGCATGGTGGCAGAGCAGGGTTTTCACGTTCCCGCCGGCGATGTTGCCGAGTTCGGCAACCGCGTCGACGATGTCTTCCGGTGCCGGCGACGCGACCGACATCATTCGGGCAGCGATCACCCGGGCCAGCGAGACTCCGGCCCGCACCTCAACCACCGCGTAACCGTCGTTGAGCTGGTCGTGGATCGCCAATCGCGCCACCGCCAGCGGGCCCTGGGGCAGCTGGTTGTGGGTCGCGATCGCCTCCTCGGCCAGCACCGACGACAGCACGTCGGTAAGGATGGTGTCCAGGTCGGCTCTGGTGTGTGCGTCCAGATCGGTGAAGACATTCACGACGTGCCCCCTCCATGCCGGAAGACAACGACCTTCTCGACCTCCAGGCGATGGAACGCGCTGTCCAGACTGAGCGCACTCTCCGCTCCGCCCAGGACGAGGAACCCGCCCGGCCGGAGAACCTTGCGAACGTTCTGCAGGACAGCACGTTTCGTCGCAAGGTCGAAGTAGATCAGCACGTTCCGGAGGAAGACGATGTCGCACTGCGGGACACCGACCGGCGGCTGAGCCAGGTTGCCACGCTCGAACCGGGTCATCGCGCGGACCTCGGGCTTGAGCGTCCAGTCCCGGCCGTGCTGCTCGAAGTGCCGGACCAGGTACTTGGCCGGCAGGCCGCGGTTGACCTCGAGCTGGCTGTACCGACCCTCCCGAGCCCGGTCCACCATGGTCTGGGAGATGTCGGTTCCGGTGATCTTGACCTGGATGCCGGGGTTGGCCGGCAGCCAATCCACCACCACCATCGCCAGCGAGTAGGCCTCCTGGCCACTGGAGCACGCGGCCGACCAGATGTTCAGCACCGACCCGGTGGCCCGCGAGGCGGCCTCCGGCAACAGCGTCTTGGTGAACGCGGAGAACGGGTGACTGTCGCGGAACCAGGAGGTCTCGTTGGTGGTCAGCGCGTCGACGACGGCCTCGCTGAGCGCACTGTCACCCGCGCGCAGCCTGCCCACCAGGGCATTCACGTCCCGGTCACCGTACTGCCGAGCCACCGGGGCGAGCCGCGACTCGACCAGGTACTCCTTGCCCGGCTGCAGGTCGATCGAGCTGCGCTGCCGGACCAGGCCGGTGACAAAGGCGAAGTCGGTCTCGGTGAGGCTCATGCGCCAACTCCGCTCGGCATCGGTGGGCTGCTGTGCCGGCCTGCCGACCGGTCCTGGTTCTGCGCGAGCGCAGAGGTGATCTGAGAAGCCATCTGTTCGAGCGGCAGCACCCGGTCGGCCTGACCGGCGGTGGTCACGGCACCCGGCATGCCCCAGACCACGCTTGTGGCTTCGTCCTGGGCGAACATTTCTCCCCCTGCGGTCCTGATCGTGGTTGCGCCCTGCGCGCCGTCCCGGCCCATCCCGGTCAGCACCACCCCGAGGACGCGGTTGCGGTAGATCGTGGAGACCGAACGGAACAACACGTCAACAGCGGGCCGGCAGAAGTTCTCCGGCGGTGCGTCGGTGAGGTGGGCGACCACGGTGGCGCCCTTCGTCCGCAGCTCCAGATGACTGCCACCAGGGGCGATCAGCACCCGCCCGCGCTCCACCAGATCACCCTCGGCGGCCTCGCGGACCGAGAGCGCGCAGATGCTGTCCAGCCGCTGCGCGAGCATCCGGGTGAAAACCGGTGGCATGTGCTGCACAACGACCACCGGAACCGGCAGGTCGGCCGACAGCGCCCGAAGGATCACAGCCAAGGCGTCCGGGCCACCCGTGGAGCTGCCGATCGCGAGCACCGCGAACGGTGCGGTGCGCCGGCTCCCGGTGCCGTTTCGCTCGGCGTTGGGTACCGGCGTCGGTGGTGGCAGTGGGGCGGTACGGACGACGAGCCGACGAGCTCCGGCCAGCGCGATCAGTTTCGGGATCAGCTGATCGGAGATGTTCTTCCGGCTCTCGGTGACGCTGCCGACATTGGACGGCTTGGTGACGTAGTCGCTGGCCCCCGCGGCCAGTGCATCCATCGTCGAAGCGGCGCCACGCTCGGTCAGCGTGGAGAACATCACCACCGGCATTCGGGCATAGGTCTTGCGGAGTTCTCGAAGGCAGGAGATGCCGTCCATGATCGGCATCTCGATGTCGAGGGTGACGGCGTCCGGTTTGAGCTCGGCCATCTTGGCGAGCGCGATCTGTCCGTTCTGCGCGGTGCCGACGACATCGATCCGCGGGTCGGCGTCCAGGATCTCCTTGACCAGCCGACGGATCACCACCGAGTCGTCGACGACCAGGACCCGGATCGGCTTGGCGGCCGTCACGCTGCAACCACCAGTCCGAGGAACGTCAGCTTCTCGGCGATGACCTCGTCCGTGAACGGCTTGATCACGTACTCGTGGGCGCCGGCCGCCAGGGCCCGGGCGATCTGGTTCTGCTCGCTCTCGGTGGTCACCATCATCAAGGTGATCCCGCGCAGGTCGGCGCGGGCCCGGCAGGACTTGATGAAGGTCAAACCGTCCATCACCGGCATGTTCCAGTCCACCAGGGCGATGTCCGGCATCAGCCCGCCGTCGAGCAGGGCCAGGGCTTCGGCACCGTCACCTGCCTGGACGACATCGAAACCGAGCCCGGTCATCAACCGGGTAAGAATCGCGCGCATAGCGCGGGAGTCGTCTACGACGAGCGCCTGCATGGTGATTCCCCTCGGTCAAGAACAGTTGGGCTGATCTGGTTGTGGACGGCGGATGGAGCGGTTCAGAACGTCACGCGGCAATCGGGTGTGGAGTGACCAGGGCCCGGGCATCGAGCGCGAGCAGCAACTGATCCGGCAGGGTGTAAGCCCCGATCAGAACCGAACCGAGGGACGGATCGACCGTGGCCGGCGTCGACTCGAACGGGACATGGTCGACCTCCTGAACCCCGCCGATCTCGTCAACCAGCAGGCTGACCGGCTCGTCGTCCACTCGAACGACGACATTCACCTGCGGTCGGCTGCTGCTGGAGGGCGGCAGGTTGAGCCGGGACCGGATGTCCACGGCGGTCAGCACCTCGCCGCGCAGATTGATCAGCCCGGCGATGTCCGAGGCCGACAGCGGCACCGGGGTGATCGGCTGCATCCGGACGATCTCCTGCACGAGTGCTACCTCCACCCCGAACAGGTACTTCCCGACGTGGAAGGTGGACAGCTGGGTCATGACGCCTCCTCGTAGAACACCGGGTCGGCGGCGAGCACGGCGGCTTGAACATCAAGTAGTTCGACCACCCGTTCGCCGACCACGACCGACCCGAGCAGGGCATGGTCGTCGATGTCGGAGCGGGAGCCGGACCGTTCGGTGGCGATGTCGATGATCCGATCGACGGCGAAGCCGACGCTGCGCTCGCCGCGGGTGTAGACCACGAGCTGGACCCGGTCGGAGACCTCGCTGTCGTTGCCGTAGGCACCCAGCAGGTTGGCGAGCCGGACCATCGGCATGATGTGGCCGCGGTACTGCACGACCTCCCGGCCACCGACCTTCTCGATCGAGGACTGCGGGATCTCCTCCAACCGGGTGACCATGTCCAGCGGGATCGCGGCCTGCCGGCCACCGGCCAGTTCGACGACCAGGACCGGATCGATGCTGGTCGACTCCTCGGCGGAGCCGGTGCTCGCAGCACCGGCGGTGGAGGCCAGGACGTCGGCCCGGCGGGCGACGGTGGTGGCGTCCAGAATCAGGACGACGGATCCGTCACCGAGGATGGTTGCTCCGGCGTACATCGGCAGGCCCTTGAGGTGCCGACCCAGCGGCTTGACGACGATCTCCTGGGTGTCCAGGACGTCGTCCACCACCAGCCCGAACCGATGTTGCTCGGCCTGCAGGACGACGATGAACCCGCCGCGGGTGTCTTCCGGTTCGGAGTCGGTGCTCTCGTCCCGGATCACCTGGAGCGCCTCGGTGTCCGCGGCTTGCTGCGCGGTCTGTTCCTGGCCTCCGGTGTCGACCGGGACCAGGCCGAGCTGCTCGTCCAGGCGAACCAGCGGCAACAGGGTGCCGCGCAACCGGTAGACCGGCGCTCCGGAGATGTGCTCGATCCCGCCGCGAGCGTGCTCTCCCGACAGTCGGACCAGCTCCAGCACGCTGACCTGCGGAATCGCGTACCGCCGGCCGGCGCAGCCAATGGTCAGGGCGGGGATGATGGCCAGCGTCAGCGGGATGGTCAGGCGGAACGTGGAGCCGGTCCCCTTGTTGCTGATCACATCGACGGAACCGCCGATGCCCTCGATCCGGGTCTTGACGACGTCCATTCCGACCCCGCGGCCGGACACGTTGGTGACCGAACCCGCAGTCGAGAACCCCGGCAGAAAGATCAGCTGGATGAGTTCACGCGGACTCATCCGTTCCAGTTCGGCGATCGATGCCAGGCCGCGCTCGTGCGCCTTGGCGGCGATCACTCGCGGGTCGATGCCGGCGCCGTCGTCGACGATCTCCAGGTGGACCTGGCCGGCCTCGTGATAGGCGCGCAGCAGCAGGATCCCCTCGGGGTCCTTACCGGCCGCCATCCGCACCTCGGGCGGCTCGATCCCGTGGTCGATGGCGTTGCGCACCAGGTGGGTCAGCGGGTCCTTGATCGCTTCCAGGACGCTGCGGTCCAGTTCGGTGTCGCGACCCTCCATCTCGAGACGCACCTGGCGCCCGCACTGGCGGGACAGGTCACGCACGACTCGGGGGAGCTTGGACCAGACGGTGTCGACCGGCTGCATGCGGGTCTTCATCACCTGTTCCTGCAACTCGCTGGTCACCAGGGACAGCCGCTGCGCCGAACGGGCCAGCGCGGTGTCCTTCTGGTCCTCCAGCTCGGAGACGAGTTGGTTGCGGGAGAGCACGAGCTCGCCGACCATCCGCATCAGGGTGTCCAGCAGTTCAACGTCCACTCGGACCGAACTCTCGACCACCGAGCGGCGTGCCTCTGTGCCCTGGCCCTGAGCCTGGGACTTCAGCGCGACCTCAACCGCATCCTCGGTGGCGGCACCGTTGCCGACCAGGATCTCGCCCAGCTTGCGGTCGTCGCCCAGCCCCTGCTGGATCCGGGCCAGGTCGACCTCATCACGGCTGGCGCTTCCGCTTCCGACGAGAACGTCGCCGATCGGGCCGGGCGTGCCGGGCGTGCCGTCGGTCGACTGAGCCGGTGTCTGCTGGGTCATGGCTGCGGCCTCCGTTGCCTCGTGCTCGGCCGAGATCGCGATCTCTTCGGCCTCAACCGCCTCGGCCTCGACAAGTTCGGCCGCGACCAGTTCTGCCTTGGCCGCGGCGGTTTTGGCGGCCGCGGTCTTGGTTGCCGCCGTCTTGGGCTTGATCACCGGCGGCTTGGCGGCAACCGGTGCGCTCACGGGTTCGGGGGTACTCTCCGGTTCCGGTGCGCTGGCCTGTCCCGGGATCAGCGGCGCGGGCTGACCATCGCCGTCGTCGAGCAGGGTGGCCAGTCGGCTGGCGAGCTCGCTGTGGTCGACGTCGCCCTCGACGCCGGTGCGCTCGATCTCGCCGAGCAGGCCACGGACGGCGTCCACCATGCTCAGGAGGGCGCTGGTGCGCTGCTCGGTGAGCTCGATCTTGCCGTCCCGGAGCCGGCTGAGCAGGTTCTCACCCACGTGGGTGAGTTGCTCCAGCCGGTGGAAGGCAAGGAAACCGCTCGTCCCCTTGATGGTGTGAATGGTGCGGAAAACGCTGCCCAGGAGGTCCCGAGATTTCGGATCCTGCTCCAGGGCAAGAAGGTCGGTGTCGAGCTGGTCGAGGTTTTCATGTGACTCGACCAAGAACTCGGCAACGATCTCATCGATCGCCTCCATCGACGTTCCCCTTAATACTGACGCTGAGCACTGATGCTGGACGTGGTTTGCATCGGCGTCCGGTCAGGCAACTTGAGCCGGGCGGGTGATCGACGGCCGATCCACCGGCGGGCGAGCTCGACCAATCAGCTTTGCGATGCCGCTACGTGCGGGGATCGGCGATGTATACTCGCCAGTAACCTAGACTCGCTCGACTCGCCGACATCGGAGCACCCGTGAGTGACGCCACGATCAGCCCGCCGGACCAACTGGCACCGGCGACCCCGGAGCTGGCCGCATCTGAGCTGGCCAGGATGGTGGCGGAGGTGTCAACCGAGCGGTCCAAGCCGGGCTGGGCGACGTTCAGCCTGGAGTTGAACGACGACCAGCAGGAGATCCGGGACTGGGTGCACGACTTCGCGGCCAATGTCGTCCGGCCGGCGGCCCACGAATGGGACGAGCGCGAAGAAACCCCTTGGCCGATCATCCAAGAGGCGGCCCGGGCCGGGCTGTACGGCCTGGAGTCGACGGTCAGTTTCTACATCGACCCGTCCGGCCTGCTGCTGCCGATCGTCAGCGAGGAACTGTTCTGGGGTGACGCCGGCATCGGGATGGCCCTTTTCGGTACCCACCTGGCGGTTTCGGCAATCTTCGCCAACGGCACCCAGGAACAGATCGCCGAATGGCTACCCCGGTGCTTCGGTTCCCTCGAGGAGCCCGTGGTGGCGGCGTTCTGCTCGTCCGAGCCGGACGCCGGTTCGGACGTCTCCGCGATGCGCACCCGCGCCCATTTCGACGAGGCCAGCGGCGACTGGGTGATCAGCGGGCAGAAGGCCTGGGCGACCAACGGCGGGATCGCCGACGTCCATGTCGTGGTGGCGACCGTCGACCCGGCGCTCGGTGCCAAGGGGCAGGCCGCCTTCGTGGTTCCGCGCACCGAGGTGACCGGGCTGTCACAGGGCAAGAAGCTGAAGAAGCACGGGCTGCGGGCCTCGCACACCGCCGAGGTGTTCCTGGACGATGTCCGGCTCCCCGGATCAGCGCTGCTGGGCGGCAAGGAGAAACTGGAAGCCCGGCTGGCGAAGGCCCGTTCCGGAGGGAGCTCCGGGGCAAACGCCTCGATGTCCACGTTCGAGCTGTCCCGGCACATCGTCGGCGCCCAGGCGCTCGGAATCGGCCGGGCCGCGTACGAGGTGGCCTTGGACTACGCCAAGACCCGCCAGCAGTTCGGCCGGCCGATCATCGACAACCAGGGCATCGCCTTCAAGCTCGCCGACATGAAGACCGAGTTGGACGCCGCCCGGTTGCTGGTGTGGCGGGCCGGCTGGATGTCGGCCGGACTGATGCGCGGCAACCCGATCAAGTACGAGAACGGCGAGGGCTCGATGGCCAAGCTCAAGGCCGGGGAGGTCGCGGTGAAGGTGACCGAGGAAGCGATCCAGATCCTCGGCGGCAACGGCTACACCCGGGAGTACCCGGTGGAGCGCATGCACCGAGATGCCAAGATTTACACCATCTTTGAGGGGACGAGCGAGATCCAGCGGCTGGTGATCGCCCGGGCGATCTCCGGCATGCGCATCCGCTGACCGCGCCAAAGCGCGGCGGCTACTCGGCGGAGCACGACTAGCTGGCCGATCGCCAGCGACACGGGCGATGGGCCGCCCCCCCCCCCGGGGTAGGCCGGCCCCCCGCCGATTCAGTGGGTCTTCAGCTAGGCCGAAGTCACTTCACATTGATCTTGATCGACTTGCTCGTTCCGGCTGAGGTGCCGGGAGCCTTGAAGATCACGTACACCGTCCGAGTGCCCTTTGCCAGCGCGACCGTCACCCTGATGTCACCAGCTGAGTTGCTGCTGATGGACTTGAGGATCGGGTCCTTACCTGCCACCGAGCGGTAGAAGGTCATGGTGCCCTTGGTGTTCGGCGCACCCATCGCCAGAAGCGTGACCCGGTTGTGACTCATCGACTTCCCGGTCAGCGTGACCTTCGAGGCGACGCTGGTGATGTCGACCGCGCTGCTGAGCCCTGCCGACTTGGCCAGGAAGGCCGTCGTCTTCTTGATGGAGTAAGACGCGCTGTAGGCGCCGGCAGAGTTGGTCGTGACCGAGTCGATCAGCGAGTAGCTCGAGGCACCGGACGGCTTGGAGTAGATGTCCACGCCAGTGTTCGGCATGAACGTTCCGGTGACGTGTGTCGTGCCGCCACCGGTGAGCTTGGTGGTGGCAACCAGCGTCAACTTGGTCGCGGTGATGGCGATCGTGCTGGTGTCCTCGAAGTCACCGGTCGGGACCGTGATTCCGGCCGCCAACCAGGTGGCAACCGGGGTCGGATCGGCGACCAGACCGGTGAGTGTGGCCGTCAAGGTGACGTCCCCACTCTGATTCGATCCGCTGAGGAACGTGGTGCTGAAGACACCCTCAGTGTTGGTCGTCGGGGTGGTGTTCCCGAGGGCGCCGACAGTCGACGTCCCCGTGCTGAGCGTCGGGACGAAGGCCGGAACCCCGTTGCCGAAGAGGTCCGTGACCTTACCGGTGACGATCACCGTGGTTCCGGGCTCACCGGTGACATCGTTCACCATCACCGTGTACTTCTGCCCGGCGGCCGGTGCCGAGGTGGTGACCGTCGCATCCGTGGTGACGGCGCTGCCGGTCGCAGTCGCGGTGACCTTGGCGGTGCCCGACTTCGTGAAGAAGACGTAGGCGCCGGTGATGGTTCCGGTGCTGCTCGTGACCACTTCGAGCGTGGCGGTGAGCGGATGCGTCGCGTCCGGGGCGGTTGCCGTCGAGAAGTAGACCCCCGGGCTACCGGAAAGCGTCACCGCCTTGAAAGCCAGCGCGGTGTGGGTGGCGTCGTACACCGTTCCGGCCACCAGACCGGTGGTGTTCCCGAAGGCCGGCGATCCGGCGTTCGCCTGGGTGGCGTCCGGTGCGGTGTTGTCCTGGAGCGTCACCGCCGTGGCACCAGCCGCCGGAGCGGTCAGCGTGATGGTCGAGATGGTGGCCGAACTCGACCACTTGATCGACGTGGTCGACAGCGGTGTGGTGACGCCGGCCGAAGTGAACTGAATGAAGTCACTCTGACCCGGAGTTGCCGCGGCCAGCGGCGTGTAGGTGTAGCTGAAGGTGCCATCGGAAGCCGCCGCAGCAGTTCCGACGACATCGTTGGTGGCGTAGGAGCTGTTGTTCACGTCGATGTTGATCGTGACCGCAGCCGACGCAGTGGTCGGGGCACCGGCCCCGTACTGGTCGAGCACCCGCCCCTTGATCACAACGCTGCCCGTTCCCGAGGTCGGGACCGTGGGGTTGAGTTCGACCGCGGTGTTGGCGCTTTCGAACGTCGAACCGACGGCCGTCGCGAAGGTCGCGGTGAGCATCGTGGTGGTGATGGCGTTCGCCGTCGCCGCGACCGTATAGGTCGTGGTGGTGGTGGTGATGCTGCTGGTCACCACGATCGATGCGACACCGGTCGAGTCTGCCGCCATCGAGTAGACCTTGACGCCGGTGATGGCGTTACTGCTTATCAGCGTCCCGGTCGCGGTCAGTACCGGCGTGTTGGTCCCCGGCGTCAGGGTGAAGTAGACGAGGTCGTCCGTCTTCGTCCCGGCGTCGGTCACCGTTGCGCTGTACGTGGCCGTGGTGGTGGTCGGCTTGATGGTGGCGGTGTTCGTACCGGCCTTGACGCTGCCGGTCACGGCGGTGACCGCCGGGTCGCTCAGCGCGGTCACACCGTTGGTACCGACCGTCGTCGACTTCTTCTGCGACGTCGGAATGTAGTCCGCACCGGTCCACGTGCCCGAACCTTGGATGTCGAATTCCGGCTGCAGATCGAACGATCCGGCGGCGGTCGCGGTCGCGAACGACTTCGTGTACGCCGTTCCGTCGAAGGTGGCCACGCCGTCGGCTGTGCCGGTGGTGGTGACGTACGTGCCGTTGTAGTTGGTGGCCGCGGCGATGTTGACGCCGAGCCGGCCGAGGCTGGAGCCGTTGACACCACGGGTGTCCACCGTGGTGAGACCACCCATCGTGGCGCTCGCGTCGATGGTCTGACCCAGATCGACCGAGGCCGGCGTGGTGAGCCCGTAGTTCAGGTCATCACTGGTGTCCGAAGCGGTGTTGCCAGTGACGTCCTTGACGTGCAGCGTGAACGTCGGGGTCGCGTCGTCCTGACCGGACTCGTAGACGCCATTGCCGTTGTGGTCCTGGAACAGCCGGAACGTGTAGTCACCGGGGACGACGGCACCGAAGTAGACGTTGTCACCGGCGGCGTACCCGGCAATCGGAACCGAGGTTGAAACCGCTCCGGTGGCGAAAACATTTGCCGCAGAAGCCAGTCCGAGGTCCGCCAGGCCGACGGTCGCGACCGTGGAGACGAGCGGGGCATCCAGGGTGACCGAGGTGGCGTTGACGCCACCCGTGGCGACCTTGGCGTAGCGGTAGGGAGCCGAGCTACCGATCCGGATCAGGTGCCCGGCCAGGTCGGCCACGGTTCCGTACTGGTTGCCGACCGCCCCGACGGTCGAGAAGGTGAGTGTTGAGGAAAGCGCGGTGCCGCTGCCCAGCAGGGCCAACGGCGAGGCGTTGACCAAGGGGGTCGCCGTCGCGTCGATGGTCGGCACGCCGTTGGTCGGGACCCGCTGGCTGTACAGCGCGCCACTGGTCGGAGCGGTGATGACCCCGAGGTACGTCGGGTCACTACCGGAGGCCCCGGTGACCTTGACGCCATACGTGAGTCCCGCGGTGTTGGCGTTGGTCCCGGGGACGACGTTGACGACGGAGGCGCTGGTGTCGGTTGGACCGAACGCGAGGGTGATTCCCGCCGCAGAGGCCGGACTGGTGAGCGCACCTGCTCCCGCGATCAGGGCGGTGACGCCCAGCGCGGCGATTGGTATGCGCGCTTTCTTGCTCTGGAGCTTCATCAAGCGAGTTTCCTTCCTCTGCAGCCCCACCCGTAAGCGGTAGCTACCCCGAGACCCGTGACGCTGCGCCCCCGCAAAGCTTCTCCGCAGCATGTTCGCGGCGGGTCGCCCCACGAGTTCGGGCAGTCACCTACTGATTCACAGGCCGACGACAACGACCTGAGCACGGACTGTAGTAGACGAACTACCGAGAGCCACTGCACTGGGCTTGTCTCGACGTGTCGCCCGCATCAGGGCTGGTCGGGAGCACCTTCTGCAACACGTGCTAAACGGGCGATTACGTACAGTGATCTTGAATGGTGACAAGGAGTGACTACTGGCGCGGACCGCGTCCAGCCGAAGGGCCGTGCCACGGTCGCAGAGCGTGACCGAGACTAGGGACAAAACGGGGCAGCCCTCGTCGTGTGGACGAGGGCTGCCGGGGATATCTGGGGGTGTTCAGCGAACGACCGACTTCGTCAGGATTCGAGCCGGGACTCAGCCGCCGCGAGCAGCTGCTTCGCCCACTTCACGCAGTTTGCCGCGTCAGTCTGACTGAGGTCAGTGCTTTCGTAGGCAGCCTGCGTCTTTCGGTCAAGAGCGCGCTTGAGGGTGGTCGCGAGCGTTGGGTCCACCTCGCGCAGGAGGTCAACGGCAGCGGCATGGTTTCCGTCGCCAGATCGTTGGGCGAGGGCGTAGCAAGTGATGGCAGCCGAGGCCGCGATCGCTGCATGAACGGCGTTGGTAGCTACAACGTCAGGAGCATCGAGCAGTTCGGCAGCTTCGATGAACTGGCGTGCGTCAACGAGCCGCTGCCTGGCCTGATGGGCGTCACAAGTGCGGCGGACTCCCTTGGGACGGCTCACCTCTTACGCTCCAACAGCGAGGCGCCATTCACGACGAGAGCGATGCCGTCGCGTCTGACCTCCGCGACGAGCGGGTTCTTCGCCGCCACGAGCTTCTGCCATGAAGCCGGAGAGTGCTCGACGAGCTGTAAGACGTTGCCGGTCCACGACTGTGCATCGGCTTGGATCCGGCCAATCCGATCATGAAGATCAGGCGATTCAAGGTCGTCGGCCACCAACAAGACGTCCATGTCTGAGCCCTCAACGGCGTCGCCTCGCGCGACCGAGCCGAAGAGCCACGCACCCTTCAGATCAGGCCACTCGGACAGCCCTTCACGCAGTCGACGGATGAGTTCACCGCGCAGGCCGGCCAGAGCAGTAATCGATGGAGCGGCCAGGTGACTTCGGTTCAGCACGACAAGAGACGCCTGGCCGGCCCTGGTCTCGGTCACCAAACCGGCACTGATCAGACTGTTGATCACACCATTTCCGTGCCCAGGAGCCACTCCGGCGGCGTGGGCGACCTGCCGCCTCGTCATCGGCTTTTCCAACCGTACAAGGGCTTGGAGCAGGGCACCGCGAACGCCCGGAGCAACGTCTTGCAGTGGGACACCAAGGTTCACGGTCGATAGCCTACACCAACCGCTCTGTTTTCAGAGCGGTTGGTCCGCATGCAGAGCAGATGCTCTGAATATGGAGCGGTTGCCCTGCTCGTCGAGATCTGGTGTCGCTCCCCCGACAAACCCGGACAGCCCCCGCAGGCTGGCGGGGGCTGTCCGGGTTTGCTCTGAGCAGAGGTTCGGCTCAAGCCGAGAGCGAGGTGGTGCGCGGCCAGGGCGGGGGTAAGGCTGTACACCCGCCCCGGCCGCGGTCTTTCAGCTAAGCCCGGACTTGACTGCCGAGATCAGCTCGCCATTGGTGGTGTCACCGCTGAGCTCCCAGAAGAAGGCGCCACCGAGACCCTGGTTCTTGACGTAGGTCATCTTGGTGCCCATGGTCGCCGGGGTGTCGTAGCTCCACCATTCGCTGCCGCACTTGGCGAATGCCGTGCCGCCCACGGTTCCGGTTGCCGGGCAACGGGTCTTGAGGACCTTGTAGTCCTCGATGCCCGCTTCGTACGTGCCCGGCGCTGCTCCGGTCGCACTGCTGCCGGCCGCCGTTCCGGAGACGCCGGTCCAACCGCGGCCGTAGAAGCCGACACCGAGCAGCAGCTTGTTGGACGGAATGCCCAGGCTCTTCAGCTTGGCGATCGCGGTCGCCGAGTCGAAGCCGGGGGTTGCCTGACCGGCGAACGAGGTCAGCGGGGAGTGCGGTCCGACCGGGCCGGTCGGGTTGAACGCCCCGTTGTAGTCGTAGGTCATCGGCATGAACCAGTCGACGGACGACGCCGCACCGGCGTAGTCGGCGGCCTCGATCTTGCCGCCGGAGGTGCCGTCGGCGGTGATCGCGGAGGTGACGAGAGCGCTGCTACCGAACCTGGATCGCAGAGCCTTCATCAGGTTGCTGTAGCCGGCCCGACCGCTGGAGTCGCACTGCAGACCACAGGCGTTCGGGTACTCCCAGTCAATGTCGATGCCGTCGAAGACATCGGCCCAGCGGGAGTCCTCCACCAGGTTGTAGCAGGAGTTGGCGAAGGCGGTCGGGTTGGCCGCGGCCTGGGTGAAGCCACCGGACCAGGTCCAACCACCGAACGACCAGATCACCTTGAGGCCCGGGTGCAGGCGCTTCAGCTTCCGCAGCTGGTTGAAGCTGCCGCGCAGCGCCCCGGCGTCCCAGGTGTCGGCCACGCCGTCAACGGAATCCGCTGCGGTGTAAGCCTTGTCGTAATCGGCGTAGGAGTCACCGATCGAACAGGCGCCGCCCGTGGTGTTGCCGAAGGCGTAGAGAATGTGGGTCAGCTTGCTGGCCGAGCCGCTGGTTTCGATGTTCTTCACGTGGTAGTTGCGGCCGTAGACGCCCCACTCGGCGAAGTAACCGACGGTCTTCCTCGCACCCGGGTTCGGCGGGTTCGTTGTCGGCGGCGGAGTAGTCGGCGGCGGAGTCGTCGGAGGTGTCGTCGGGCCACAGACACCGTTGTCGACCCAGACGCCCCACTCGCCGGTGGTGCCCGGAACCTCGTTCTGAGTCCACCACTTCGCCGTGTAACTGTGGCCGTTGTAGGTAACGACCATGCCGTTGGTGTAGACGGCGGTCGAGGACCAGGTCGGCCCGGTGCAGGCAACCGCCGCACGGAGCGCGCTCAATGTTGAGGCTCCGGCACCAACCGCACTGGCGGGTGTTAACGCCGATGCGATCAGAGCTCCGGACACCACGGCAACCGCACTGGCAGCCGACAGAAGTCGTAGACGCTTCATGACACCCCTTCCGAGGGCGTTGGCATCATTTGTAAGGCTTCCTTACTAATGACTCACTCATGAAAGTAGCAGCGGATATCACTACCCGGAAGACATGAAAGGGTGTTTAAAACGGATTTAACGGAACAAGTGTCCGCGTCAACCCTCGGGAACGCTCCCATGGGCTGCTTGGAGCGTTCGCCTGGGGCCGATCACCGCAGTTCAGAGCTAGCGGGGGGCGGAGAGCGGGACAGGAAGCGGGTTAGAGCGTGTACCGATCGACGGAGAACCCGTCCTCGTCCAGCACCACGCCGCCGGCCGCCTCGACGATCGCCGCCGCCGTGCTCCTCACCAGCGGAGCCACCCGGGCTCGGCTCTGCCGGAAGGCGTCCGACGGGTAGCGGTTCTCCCGCTCGGCCGGGTCCGGGCACTGCCAGCGGACCTCATAAGTGACGACGTCGTCCTCGGCCCAGGGCTGATCGGCCACCGACGGTTCGTCCGGATCGGTGAGATGGACGAGCACCTCGATCACGCCGTCCCAGCCAAGGTCTCCGACGATCGCGAAGGCGTCGATGATGTCGTCCTCGTTCAGCACCGTCATGTCGACGTTGTCGGCCGAGGCATGCAGGTCGTACAGCTCCTGCGGGGTCAACGGGTCGCTCGCGATGTCGTCCCGGACCGTCTCTCCGGAGTACGCCTCGTCCGGCGGCCCGATCCAGTCCTGACCGTCCACGGCGAGCACGGCACTGGGCAGTTCCCGGGCGACCAGGCCGACCAGGACATCGGGATCGAGCCAGGTCGGAGAGTGGATGACGTAGTCGACCGCACGATCGGGGTCGGGCTGGATCAGCTCCAGCGAACCGGCCACTCGGACCGCGCCGCTGAGCCGCCGGGCCAGGCTGACCAGCAGATGCAGGGCTCTACCCTCGTCCCGCCAGGGCAGTCCGTCGGGGAAGGCGTAGGCGAATCCGTCTCGGTCATCGACCCCGGGGATCGGCGGATCCTCACGCTCGAAGGGAGCTTCGAGGCAGTAACAGACGGTCCAGGGCATCGGGACGCCGGCGTCGACGGCGTCTTCCATCGACAGTTCGTAGGGGCCGCTGATCCGGCTGTGCCGTCCGAGGTTGATCTCGCCCGTGCCGAACAGGTCGGAGCCGGGTAGCCGGTCGCGCAGCGCGATGTCCACCGATTCGATGTCCACCGTGCTCGGCACCAGTAGCAGGTGCCGAACCGCCAGGTCCTGGACGGCAATCCCGTCCTCAACCTCGGCCACCTGTTCAACTGTGCGATTACGACGACGACGGGGTGGCACTGCGACTTCCTCCTCGAACCTTTCGTACGGGCTCCGACTCCGTTGGCGGTCAGACCGGGGTCTGATGGAAGGACAGGAACGAGCGGCTGGCTGTCGGACCTCGTTGGCCCTGGTAGCGCGAGCCGTAGCGTTCGCTGCCGTAAGCATGCTCTGCCGCACTGGAGAGGCGGAAGAAACACAGCTGGCCGATCTTCATCCCGGCCCAGATCTTGATCGGTAGCGTCGCAACGTTGGACAGCTCGAGCGTCACGTGACCGGAGAAGCCTGGATCGATGAAGCCGGCGGTGGAGTGGGTGAGCAGGCCGAGCCGACCCAGACTGGACTTGCCCTCCAACCGCGCCGCCACGTCATTCGGCAGCGTGATCACCTCGTAGGTTGAGGCGAGCACAAACTCCCCCGGGTGCAGCACAAAGGCCTCGTCCGGGTCGACCTCTACCAGGCGGGTCAGGTCGGGCTGTTCGGTTGCCGGGTCGATCACCGAGTACTTGTGGTTGTCGAACAGCCGGAAGAACCGATCGATCCGGACGTCGACGCTCGACGGTTGGACCATCGCCTCGTCGTAGGGCTCGATGAGAACCCGTCCCGAGTCGATCTCGGCCCGGATGTCACGGTCGCTGAGCAGCACACGGCCACGCTATACGACCCTGCTCAGCCCTTTGACCGCTCTCCCTTGTCCTGAGCTTGTACTGGGCGTGCTGGTTGCCGGGGCGGCTCGGTTCTACGCCGGTTCAACATCGGTGCTACGTCGGTTCGACGCCAGCGCTACTCGGTGCGCTGGATGCCGGACTGGCGGGCGCCCTCGGCCAGCTCGTCCAGGCCGAAGGCGGCGACCGGTCCGAGTGCTCCGACGCCGCGAACACCGACGTTGGCCATCCGGTCGGCCGCCCAGGCCAGCATCGCGCCGGTGAAGTCGTACGGGTTCATACCCTCGACCACCGCCCGAGCCAGGCTCTTGCCCCGGGCATCAAACGTCTCGGCCACCACAATCGTCTCGTACCCTGCTCGGGTCTGCTCGTCCGGCCCGCCCGACGACCCGCGAAACATCCGTTGGGCGACGAGGTGGCCGACCTTCTTCACCGGCGCCAACGTGAGCGCCGCGCCGCCCGTGCGGGAGAACAGACTGAGCGGTTTGGACGAGGGCCCGAACCAGCCAAGATAAACGTCGATGTCGTTGAGCCTCGGATAACTCTGGGGCAGGGCAAAATGCTCGGAACCGCCCAGGCTGAGGCCCGACCGTTGGCTTCCGGCGACGCCAAAACGGCGCTGCCGCAGGCCTGCTCGCTCGCTGGAGATCACCCCACCGCGGCGGGCGAAGCCGGGTTCAAACATCGAGCTGGCGAGTGATGCGAGCGTGCCGCCGCTCAGCCCGTTCAGGCCCGACGGCCCGGTAACGAAGTAGCCGATGTCCACCCGAGTGGCCGTTGGCCCGGCGTCCCGGAGCGCGAGGGCTGCGGCAAGGTTGCCCGGCACGTAGTCGTGACCCATGGCGGTGAGCAAGGCGCATCCGGAGTCCCGGGCCTGCCGACTCCAGTTCTCGAAGACGTCCTGGATGAACGGCGGCTCCCCGGTCGAATCGACGTAGTGCGCCCCTTTGCCGACCGCGGCGGCCAGCGCCGGCTGACCCCAGCGAGTGAACGGGCCGACCGTGCTGACGAGGACGTCGTCCCGCTCGACCAGGGCAGCAATGGTGTCCGGCTGCTCGATGTCCGCGATCGCGATCTCCAAGTCACCGAGCTCCGCTGCCAGGTGCTTCAGCCTGTCCGCGTTGCGCCCGGCCAGGACGGGAAGCTGGCCGCGCTTCACCAGAGCCCGGGCGGTCAGCTCGCCGGTATAGCCGGTCGCCCCGAACAGAACGATGCGAGAGGTCACGGGCGTGACCGTATCGACGGGCATGGGGTCTGACCAGTCGGTTTGGCAGTTTTCACGCAATCGTTTCCGGTGCTATCCGATTCGGACACATCGCACAGGCAATTCACAGGTTCAAGTACCGCCGAGCGGCCATCTGGGCAGGTCGAAGGGCTCTTTCATGGGAGCGTGACCAGGCCCGGGATACCTGGCGCAATCGTCAGAGATTGTCCCCGCCGCGCAATCGTGTGCGCGCTCTCGCTGCCGGCCTCTTCGCTGCTCGTCTCGCCTCGCTTCAGCCCGGCGTGCTGGGTTCCGCCTGGCTGGTTGGGCTGGCATTTCGTGGGGTGCGCCTGGCCGTTGTGGAGGGCTTGCTCAGGCGTGTCCACACCGGGCTGTCGGACTTGGTAGGGTGTCCGAGCTTGGCCTGAAGGGCCTGCGCGGGCGTAGTTCAATGGTAGAACATCAGCTTCCCAAGCTGACAGTGCGAGTTCGATTCTCGTCGCCCGCTCCGCTGGTATGTGCCCCTGACCTGCAGTGATGCGGTCGGGGGTTTCGGCTTTTGGGGTCCGTGGGATCACTTGTGGGATCACGGCCCGGCAGCGCTGGGTGTCCCGGTTACGGATGGTGACGCGCGCAGAGGTTGGTCGCCGGTTCGACGAGTTGGGCCCGTGGTTGGGTCCGGGCGGCATCCTGCTACTGAGTTCGGCGACTTCGACGAGATCGACGCCGACGACGTCGCGGACTGGATCGACACCCAGATCGAGGCGGGCCTCGCGGCGAAGACGATCCGCGATCACCACGGTCTGCTGTCGTCGATCATCAAGCACGGGTCGCTGCGGATGAAGCTGCGCGGCGACAACCCCTGCCAGGTCAGCGAATTGCCGGATCTGAACTACGGCACGTCCGAGGTCCGCCAGATCCGGTTCTTCCAGCCGGAGGAATGGTCGCTGTTCCGGTCATTCCTGGCCCCGGACTTCTGGCTGCTGATGGACCTGGACCTGGCCACCGGGATGCGCTGGGGCGAGATCAGCGCCCTGCGGGTCGGGGACATCTCCTTCCGCGGCGTGGGCGACACCCTGCAGGCCAACATCCACATCGTCCGGGCCTGGTCCCGCCGGGCCCCGGACGACACCGCGAAGATCCGCGGCGACGAAGGCGAGGACCACTTGTGGGTGCTCGGGCCACCGAAGAGCAAGCGGCCCCGCTGGGTCGTCGCCACCGGCGACGTGGCGCACCGCCTGCACGCAGCCGTAGCTGGGCGAGCGGCGCCGCAGTACCTCTTCACCACCCGCGACGGCTGTCCCTGGCGGTACCAGCACTTTCACCAGCGTCGCTGGACCCCGGCCAAGAAGAACGCCGAAAAGGCCGGACTGACCAAGAAAATCACCCCGCACATGCTGCGGCACACCACGGTCGTCTGGTCCCTGGCCGAGGGCGTGCCGATCGAGCGGATCAGCGAGATGATCGGGCACGCCAGCCTGCAGATCACCTACGACATCTACGGCGGCATGATCAACCTGCAGGACCCGGCCATGGCCCGGGCGATGGCTCGGGCCATGCTCGCCAGCGCGATACCCACCCTGCCGAACGTGGTCCCGCTCGCCGTGTGAGGATCGTCGCTGGAAGCTTGCCTCCGCGAGCCTGAGGCTGCTTACAGCCTGGTCCGGGCGGATCCCCGCCCGCGCGGCCGGTCATCGGCCGCGCGGAGCGGGGGTCGCTCGCCGGCCCTCACGATCTGCTCGACCTGCGCCGGCGTGAACCGGACGTTCCTGCCGATCTTCGTGTAGGGCAGGGTCCGCTCCAGGACACCCTTGCGCACCCAGGCGATCGAGACGGACAAGTACTCAGCCAGTTGTTGGGCAGTCAGGGATCGGTGTTCCTCGCTCCTGACCCAGAACCGTGCGGCCGACGCACGTCACGCTTGCGCGCATCGTCAACCTGAACGTCCAGATCGGGGACTTCGCCAGTGATCTGCGGGCTAATACTCCAGCGACAGATCGTGATCAGCTCTGATCGGTGATCTGTTGGCGTTGAACGTGGCTGGCGTGGGCTCTGGCTTGGTGCGTTCGTCGCCAGGTCGACCAGTGCAGGGCGTGGACGACGTCATGGACGGTTGGATCGCGAGGGCCAGGAGACGGCGGATCTCATTGCGGGTCAACCGGATCAGGACGCCGGCGACAACGACGATGCGATCGATGCCTGGTTGCCTGACGGCGTCGGGACAGACCGGTACGTCGACCTGTTGTTCGTCGATGGACCGGTGCGGAACAGGATGCGGGAGCGTTACCGGCAGCCAGGAGAGGTCCGGCGGAACGAGTGGCTGATCAGGTTCCCGGACGGCATGCTGCAGGTGGTCAGCGACTCGTCGTACCGGAGCACGTGGCGGCGGATACCCCGGCCCTGATCACGACCTAGCTCGATCTGACCGGCTTGAACCGGAATCCACTTTCTTTCCCGCTGGACGAGCCCGGCCAGACGACGAGATCCCCGGACAGCGCTGGACCGCGTCCGAGATGATCCTGGGCATGAGATCCTGGGAGATCATCGCTGCGGCCACAATCCTCCCTGGCCTGCTCGTCGGCTGTGGCGGAACGTCTGAAGGACCTACCGAGATCAGAACGGCGGGCGCGACGCGGCCGGCCACGACCGCGACCGCATCCTTCACGGCGGCCGGAGTTGCTGATGCTCTAGCCGAAGCGACCGGGGTCACGACTCTCGGAAATCCCACCGACAACACAGGCGGATGCGACGGTGACGGCGGCTGCGAGCAGCTGATCACAACCGACACCGTGTCGATCTACCAGTTCGCTGACGCCGCTGTCGCCAAGCGCTGGTGACCTCGATGAAGAGCGCCGGGGACTGGCGCCGGGTCGGATCGTTCGCGCTGGCCTGGACGGCGAGGGAGCAGGCCGTTACCTCCGAAGAACGGCGAACCGAGCTGGAGCGGGCGCTCAAGGCGTACCTGTCCTGAGGATCGGTTCCGCCGGGCTCCGGAGATCGCCCGATCGGCGCTAAGCGGGGGTACGGAGCAGTGCATCCCTGCAGGTCATATCCATTTTCTGAATCTGAGGGTTCAGGCTGAGACGTTATCGAGGTTCGGCTGCGACGGTCCTCCTGCCTCCGCCACCAGGGCGGGACAGTAGGAGGACCCACAGCTATGAGCACCATTGAACCGAGCATCGTCAGGACCACGCATTGCTCCCGCTGCAACGAGGAGAACCAGGTCACCTATGACGCGGACCACTGGGTCTGCGTCGGTTGCGGCTGGCCGGCGGTGCAGATCCAGGCGGCCCGCCGGATCCGTCGAGGGTGATGCCCGAAGGGCAACGGAGCGGCGGTCAGGCCAACTGGATCTCCACGAAGGCGCAGATCGCGGCCCGGGTGCATCCGCGCCGGCGTCCGTTCCTCAGGACGGGGACGGGGAACTCGCCCTGTTGGACGAGCGCGAACGTCGTCGATCGACCCTTGGCCTAGCGCCCGCCCGGCCGTCGCCAGGTCGACGAACGCAAGGAGAGCCAGGCTTCCTCGACGGTGAGCGCACCGGCCGTCCTCATTCGTGCGTCCTGCTGATGAGGGCCTGGCGAAGGTGGTCGGCGCGCATCCGGCGCCGGCGGCCTTCCTTTTCCGGATCCCCACGGCCGCTCGTACCGACGGGCCACAGCACGTAGGGCATCGCCCCGGTCTCCCAGAACTGGTGCACGTAGGCGGCCAGAAGCCGATGAGGCCCCCGACCTGCTTCGCGTCGAGCAGGGGAAACATCTCGCCGAGCGGAACGTCGAGGTCGCTGGCCGGCCTGGTGTCGGCGTGTACGGCGGTCTGTCTCATCTCGCGCTCCTTCTCCTTGCAGGAGGGTCGTCGCGTTCCAAACTCAGGCCGAGAAGCCCGATCGGCGGCAGTCCCCCACAACGACCGCACCGCCGCGCACGCGCAGTGCTACGAGACCTTCTCACGCCAGCGCCTTCCGATCGGAGACCACGGAGGAGCCTGGCCATCACTACAGGGCTGGGCGCGGTCCTGACGCTGTTCATCGCGACCTGCCGACGAGTTCGTCGGCTGCACCGGCGACTGGAGCAGGCGCTCTACCAAGCCAGCCATGATCAGCTCACCGGCTTACCCAACCGTGAAGCCGCTCTCACCCACCTGTTCGACAGCCCGGTCGACCTCGTCGGGCTCCTCGACCTGGACGACTTCAAGAGCGTCAATGACCGCTTCGGCCACCAGGTCGGCGACGAATTCCTGATCATCATCGCCACGCGCTTGGAGAACGCGATCGCAGGTCAGGGGATCGCGGCCCGACTAGCCGGCGACGAATTCCTGCTCATCTGGACCCAGCCAGGACCTCCACCGATCCAGCGGGCCACCGCAGTGCTGGAGGAGGTCTGCGCCCCGCTCAGCATCTGGGGCCACGCTCTGACCCCCTCGGCAAGCCTGGGGCTGACCCGCCCCGGGCCGGACGTTGCCGACCCAGCGTGGTTGATCGGGGAGGCCGACGAAGCGATGTACGAGGCGAAGCACATCGCGCGCCAAGCAGACCGAGACGACGCGGTTGCCGGACCCCGCGTCCGCTTGTACCCCGCGTTACCCGCCGGATCCAGCCGACCGGCTCAATGGGCGGCGGTCCATGCGCGATCGCCAACCGATGGATGACGTCGACGACGTACCCATCTCCGTCGAGGAAGGTGATTTCCAGTGACCACGGCCCCGATGATCAAAGCGGCCTCGCCCGGCGAACCGACGTCAGCCTTCGAGCCAATGCAGGACAACCCGAGTCCTGCCGCAGCTCCGCGTGATCCAACGAACAGGTCGGTACGCGCTCGCGGTTCTCGCGTGGCCATGGGTGTCCTGCTCACCTTCGTGGGCCTAGCCATCGCTGCGATCATCCTGTCCCCGGTCATCCTCAGCTCCCGCGACCTCTTCGGCTGGGCCGCCGCACCCACCGGCCTCGGACTCACCCACCGGTGGCCCATCCTGGTCATCCTGTCCCTGGACGCCGCCGCCATCGCCTGCGTCCTGATGTCGATCCTGTGCACCTGGCGCGGCGAACGCCCCGGATTGTTCGGAATCCTGATCTGGGTCTTCGCCGGCACCTCCGCGTTCGCGAACTGGCGGCACGCCCTGACCCCCGGCTCCCCGCGCGACGCCATCTGGTTCTTCCCCCTGATGAGCCTGCTCGGACCCGGAATCCTCGACGTCGTCCTCTCCCGAATACGACGGTGGCTACGCGACGACGATCACGCTGCCGGAGGCAGCGATGCCACCCGAATGCGCGCCGGCGTCAGCTGGCAGCGCTGGGTACCCGGGCTCGGCTCGTTCACCGACACCTTCGGCATCTACCGGACCCGCCTCCTGGTCCCCGGCCTGCGCTCCTTCGCCGAGGCGGTCATCGAATACCAGCGACTGTGCCCCGACGGTTCCGTGCGGGTCGCGAGAGCCCTGCGCCGACGCAACCTCGCCCGTGCCGAAGCCGAGACACTAAACGCACTGCACCCGCCGCAGGTCGATGGATGGCCGGTGGATGTGATGCGCCGGATCCCGGTCCACATCGACGCCTACCGACGGTGGCAAGGGGCCTGGGCCGATCTGCAGGAGTCGCCGCCGCAGGACCAGGACGGCGCCGAGAACACCACCGGGCTACGCGCCATGAAGTCCATCGCCCGGCGGCACGCGATGAGCATTCGCCAGCTGCAGTTCGTCCGCCGGGCCGGGAAACTCGGCCTGCTGGACTCCCCGATCCCACCAGCAGTCCGATTCGCCCAGCTCAGCAGGAGCCTTAGCGATTCACGCTGATCCACCCGGCCCCAACTGGAGACCGGCCAGCTCAACTCACCGGCCATCCACCCCAGTAAGCACCGAGCCGGTGACCGGTCGTGGCCTCGAATCTCAGGCACGACCGGTCACCCAGCCGAACCTGGACCAAACTTCAGCGCACGAGCGGACCTCTGCGCACATACTCAGCCGGGATCCAGTCACTCCTCAATCCCGACCGGTCCACACCCCACGTCACCTCAACCGCGTCACGCGTCCACGCAGTGGCAATCGCCGGCACGAGTTGCTCGCCACCGTTGGCCCAGTGGATCGTCGCGAACACCGGGATCCCCGCCTCAGGCCTGCTGATCGGCCCATGCGGCAGCGCCCGAATGATCCGCGGAACAGACATGCCAGCCTCCTCTCCCACGGACCGAGCGACGTCGAGACGATTCTATTCGAACACTTGTCCAACGACTAGGGCACCCGGCCTCGGCGGGACGACCTCCGCCGTCCGGGAACTCGCCGCCTCGTCGTCAGCCGCGAGGCACAGTGAGCGATCCGTCGACTGCAGTAGAACTCATCCGGTTCGGCGGTCTGTCTGCACTTCGCTACCCCGTTCCAACCGATGGCTCACTTCTCCGCCCCACGAACGGCGCGCATCGCCGCCCTTTTTCCATTTTGGAGGTGGTTCCGGCCAACCGGCGCGACAGGCTCGGATGTGCCGAGGTCGATCACGTCGGCTGCGACCGGCAGGACGTGGACCGTGTGGGTGCGGGCGTAGGCGGCCAGGGTCAGCGCTAGTTTCGCCTCCGCGCCCGGCGCCCGTGGGTGGGTGCGGGCGAAGTCGACGAAGCTGGATGTGAGGCGGGCACGGCCTTCGAGTAGCAGCAGGTTGGCGGCACCGTGGGTGGCTTCCAGCAGCCGGGCCTGCTCCGGGCTGGGCTTTTCGATCAGGCCGGTCATCCGGTGGTGTCCACCGGTCACGGTGGTGGTGATGACGCCGCGGTGGCCGGCGAGGTGGCGCTGGTAGGGCCGGGCGAGAACGGCGACTCCGGGCGGGACGTCGCGCAGGGCGAGAAGCGGGTTCGGGCCGGGGTAGAGGTTGTCGCAGAAGGCCATGAACACCGGCCCGGGCTCGCCCGGCGGATCGGTGGCGGCGTTGAGGTGGTCGGTGCCGTTGATCAGCGAGGTCAGATCCGCGTAGGGGCCGTGCTGGGCGACGAAGTCGACCTGAACGTCCGGCACGAGCTCGCCTGGGCCGGGTCGTCCGGCGGCGTGCAGGTATTGCCCGTGGGCCGCGGGGCTGAGCACCTGGCGGGTCCAGGTCACGAACGCTTCGTAGTACGGGTGGTAGACAATCACTACCCGGGCCGGGCTCAGCGCGGCGATCTCGTCCAGGACGTGGACGATGCCCGGGCGACCGGCCACGGGCAGGAACTCCTTTGGCAGGTAGCGGGCCCATTGCTGCACGCGGGTTCCGAGGCCACCGGCGGCCATGATCACCTGGGCGCGCGGTTCGCCGGTCATGGGGTGTCTGCCGGGGTAGATTCGCCGGAATGAAGGTTCGCGTCACGGGCGTGGTCATCGAGGACGGGCAGATCCTGCTGCTCGATCAGGACACCGACACCGGCCGGTCCTGGTCGCTGCCGGGCGGGAAGGTCGAGCAGGGCGAGGCCCTGGCCGAGGCACTGGTCCGCGAGATGCGCGAGGAGACCGGGGTCGACGTCGCCGTCGGGCGACTGCTGTACGTGTGTGACCACCTGCCCGGCGGCGACACCCACGTCGTGCACCTGACCTTCGAGGCGACCCGCACCGGGGGCACCGTCGGGGAGGTCCTGGCTGGTGCTGACACCAGCCCGATCCGCGGTGTGCAGTTCGTGCCGCTCACCGACCTGCCCGCGCACGGGTTCACCGAAACATTCCGGGACCTGGCCCTGGCCGGGTTCCCCGGCGCCGGGTCGTACCAGGGACCCAAGACCACCATCGGCCTCTGAGCACTCCACCCGGTGATTCGGCCGGGCGACAGCGAACAGTGCGGCGATGAGCCGCTCGTCCAGCAAACCCAGCGGCACTCCAGCATCTGCCAGGTCGTCCAGCCACGCCCGCAGCAGACCCGCCAGTCTCCCGGCTGGAACGGCGGCGTGGGTGGCCCGATCGCGGACCAGGCGGATCCCGATTCCTCGGGAGGCTCCGGTGAGGTGCCGGTCGCGGGGCCGGTGGATCTCCTCCGGCGTGGAGGGCGTGTTCCAGGCCGCGCCGTGCAGCCATCGTGATTGCGGGCCAGTCAGCCGCGTACCCAGGTCGGGCCCGTCGCCGCACCAGACCTGCACGTTGCCGACCAGGTGGTGGATCTGCCGGGCGCTGCGGCCAGGCTCGGTCACCGGACTGACGTCGCCGTGGCCGTAGTCGCTGTTCATCGCGCGGGTACCGCCGTGGCGGCTGCGATCGATCAGCTCGGCCCGGGTCGGCAGCCGGGCGCCGTGGTGGGCGGCGAATGTGGCCGCGCCAATCCAGGTCACCCAGTACACCGGGTGCTGCTCGAACCCGGCGCTGACGTGCCACCGCCCGGTGTCGGTGTCCTGGTGCAGGCGGCCACCACGCTCGTGCGGCATCGGCACAGCCAGCAGATACGTCCCGCCCTGGTCGTTGGCCAGGCCAGCAGCGTGCAGGTCGTTGAGGAATGCCGCGTACTCATGGTTGGTCACCAGCAGGTTGCGCCAGCACAGATCGGCCCGGCGCAGATACGCGACAGGGACAGCGCCACCGGTTGGCCCGGCAGACACCGGCGGCCTGGCCGGTGTCCGGGCCGGGGTCAGGCTTGGGGTCGGGGTCGCTGCCAGGGTGTAGAGATGATCGCCGCCGAGCCAGGCGGAGGCCCGCGCGGCGACCGGCTCGGGCACGATCTGCCGGACCGTCGTCATCGCGGCCGCGGTGCTCGCGCGCACCAGCTCGGCGTCGGCGCTGTCCAGGTGGGCCAGCAGGCGGGGCCTGGACACCGTCGTGACGAACGTGTCCTCACCGCCCATCAGCACCCCGGATCCTGCCCGGCTCTGACCGGTGCCCGTTCCGGTCATGGCCGGGCTAGCCTCGGGCAGAAGCTCGGCCAGCTCGCCCAGTACCCCGGCGCGGCAGATCACCGACGTCTCGTACGGGACCTGGACGACGTCCCGCCCGGCGACACCCGCGGCCAGCAGAACCGTGGCCAGCACCTGCATCCGCACCAGCGTGACCAGCTCGCCCGGAGCGTCGTCCGGCACCAGCGGCGCATAGGTACGCCAGTAGGCCCGCTGCGTTGTGGCCACTAGCTGTTGGTAGCGGGCGCGATATCCCCACCGGCGGAACAGGTCTGAGCGGGCGAACGACGACGCGATACCCAGCGGGCTGCGCGTGAGTACCGCTACCGGTGAGTCCGCGAATAGTGCCAGTACCAGCGGCAGCGCGAAGAACAGGTTGGTCTCCTTCACCACCTGCCGCACGGGGGTGTGTTTACTCAGCGCGAAGGCCAGCAGCCAGTGCCGCCCGAAGACCTTCAGGCGCTCCGGATCGAGCCCGGTCGAGGTCAGCGTGGCGACGTTGGGGTTGAGTGTCGAGAACGGGTGCGCCGGGCCGAGTTGCTGGCGCAGGGGCTCGTTGTGCTGGCCCATCAGCGGGCGCAGCGTGTCCGAGAGCCAGTTCGATCCGACCCGTTCGCTGGTGCCCAACAGCAGCAACGGCGAGCGCAGCCGCAGTCCTACTGCCGCGGCATCGGCGCGCTGAGCCTGCAGTCGGGTGCCGAGCTCGGCCAGCACGTCGTGCGGGTGGGCAGGTGCGGGGACGTGGGTCATGGTCGGCTCCGTTCATCGCTGCCCCGGCGCGAGCGTCGCCCGGAGGGTGTCACCGGCTACGCTTGGAGACTGTCCGCTTTGCCGCCTTCACTGAACGTAACCTCGCGGCGTGGTGGGAGGGACTGACGGGCAGTACGGGTTGACCCGGCCCCGGCGGAAAGGGGATGCGGCAGATGGCCTCTCACTCCTGTACGCCACTGACCGGCAGTACCAGTTCGGAAGGGCGGGTCAGCGGGTACGTGCTGAAACTGCTGCGCGAGAGCCTGCCGCGCACTCAGCAGGACCTGGCCGAAGACCTCGGGGTCCAGGTCGTCACCGTCCAGGGCTGGGAGAGCGGACGACGTCCGATCATGAAGATGTCCGCCCGCGACCTCATTGCGCTGCAGCAGCGGCTGCGCCGCCTCGGCGCGGCACCGGCACTGCTGGACGCCCTGGGCCTGGCGGTGGAAGCCGACCTGTTCATCGGCCACGCGCTGGGCGCCGCGCCCGAGAAGGGAGACCCGGCCCAGCACCTGCTCGGATCGTGGGTGATCACCCGCCCGTTCACTGGGCTCATCGGGTGGCCGCTCGGTGGTCAGGTGCCGGCCGAGCTGGCCGGGCTGACCAGCGCGACCGGTTCGCGGCGGGGTCCGGTTCCGAACCGACCCGCCCTGGGTACCGACGAACGCGCCCACCTGGTAGCCCATCTGCAGGCGATGGCCGAGCGGGCCGACCGGTGCACCGACACCGGCCTCCTGCTGATCCGACAGGCGTACTACCTGCTCAGCTTCGACCCCGCGCCCGCGACCACCGACTGGCTGACGGACATGTACCGCGCCGACCGGCGCCTGGTACGCCCCGGCCGGGGATGGTCGCCGGGCTGGCCACTGGCCCGCTCAACCGCCAGCGCCCTGACCCGACTCGGCGATCCGGAGCCGATGCACGCGTTCGTCGCCGAGCAACTCGACGACGCCGGTGAACGGGCCAACCTGAACTACTGGGCGTTCTGGACCGGAGACCTGGGCCAGCAGCACACCGGCGACGCCTTCATGGGGACCACCGACCTGAGCACCTGGCACGGCGATCGGCTACTCCGGCACCTGATGGGACGCCTGCGCGCCGATCGCAGCTTCCTAGAGCTGAACATCCGCACCCTGCACACCCTCGTCCGGATCCACCCCGACCTGCTCACCACCCCAGCGGTGCGCACCGAGCTGTCCGCCACCATCGGGCGCCTGCTCGACGAGAACCCGATCGCCGGCCGCACCCGCAGCGAACTCGAGGCATTGCGGTACGCCATCGCCCTCGCGGCGAGACACTGACCACCGAACCATCAGCGAACCACGACGGGTCCGCTGTAAACCACCATGAGAGGGCGTGCCGGTTGAGCGAGGACATGCGGGAGACCACAGGGTTTCTCTACGAGATCGGGCTACTCAAACGGTTCAAGCGCACCGGCTGGTCAACCGCCGGAGTGCCCGTCCCGGAGTCGGTAGCCGATCACTCATTCCGGGTCAGCGTCATCGCCGGCGTGCTAGCCGCCCTGGAAGACGCCGACCCGCAACGAGCCTCGTTCCTGGCCCTGTGGCACGACTCCCAGGAAACCCGCACCACCGACCTTCCCCACCTGAGCAAGAAGTACATCACCGTTGCCAGCAACGAGCAGGTCACCGCTGACCAGGTCCGCCCGCTACCCGCCCCCGTCGCGGCAATGATCACCGCCGCGGTCGCCGAATACGAAGCCGGCCACACCCACGAGGCCCGCTGTGCCCGCGATGCCGACAAACTCGACTGCCTCCTACAAGCCCGCGAATACCAAGACCAAGGCCACGCCAACCTCCAACCCTGGATCGACACCAGCATCGCCAGTCTCACCACCACCTCAGCCAAACAAATTGCCGAAGAAGCCCTGGCCCAGAACACCCTCGACTGGCTCCAGCCGGCCCGCCAGCCCGGCCGGTAGACCTATCCGTACCCAGGCGCAAGCACGATGCCGACCTAATGAAAGCAAGAAGGCCGCGCCGGATCGATTCCCGGCACGGCGTTCTGTTGGGCAGGTGCTCTAGAGGCAATGCCACTTAGCTTAAGTTGATCTTGGTTTGAGAGTCGGGCGGGCTGTGCTCGGCGTGGCGGCTG
>Ga0307513_10001601_pt1 | contig 32502 bp, 30 predicted proteins | sample 15_EM_MG_FD_202174 | JGI IMG/M metagenome (GOLD analysis project Ga0307513, IMG submission 202174) | Populus trichocarpa ectomycorrhiza microbial communities from riparian zone in the Pacific Northwest, United States - 15_EM | ecosystem: Host-associated > Plants > Roots > Unclassified | place... | reverse complement strand
GATCAGGTCCCCCAGCCTCACTGTCACAGGCTTGACAGCTGTCTGCCTCAATTCGACTGACAGCTGCCTCGGACCTGTCTCGGACCTGCCATGCTTGCCAATGTCACCCGGGTCATTAGTTGCAACTAAAGAAAAGGCGACTATTGCAGCATTTTGAAGAAAGCGTCAAGAACGACACGAGTAAGGGAGTGGAATTGCTACACGGATGTGTCTAACCAATAGTGTTTTATAGCCCCGGGCTTGGGTCATCGAACAAAGCGTGGAGTTCCAAAAGAGACGGTTGCAGCTCGAAGAGCAGACCTCCCACGACAAGTTGCAAAAAGTGCGTCAGAAGGAGGAATCCCTCCGTCGAATGGAACGTGCTAGGGTTACAAAGCGAAGGATCAGCGACCATGCTCCATGTGCTCAACCAGGGCTGACACGATGATAGAAAGTAGACCATTGGAGTCGTAGAATAAGAACAACCAGAAGACGTCTTTCTACCCGAAAGGCTCGACAGACGACAGCCGGTCTCTAGAAGAAGGAACTTACGCGCAAATTGGATCAGTCAAACATATTTCGCCAGAAACGGAGCCAATGTGCACCAAGATGGACAAGTGAAGATCCCAACTCTCAAGTTGGCTGTCTTTTGGCAGATCTTTTACAGGTCGCGTGCACACAATCCACCATCACAGCTTCACGGAGAGTCATTGAAACCTAAGAACCTGTCCAACCAATCTCCAGTTGGCTCGGTTGATAGGGTTGTACCTTTGGGATCCCGAAAAAGTCTTTGCACCAACGAAAAAGTACGACATCAGGGAGGGGATTTAGACGAGGGACCATGAGCTTATGGGCGGTGAGACATTTTTCAACCACCGTATATGTGAGGTATTAAAACTGTCCCTAGGGAAAAAGCGTTGCCCCACCTTTCACCCCCAGAAGAGGAGAACGAGTGCTCGATCTTTGCGATCATATCCTGGCTACCTCAAAGGACATAGAAGGTCTTTTGGAACCTGGCAAAGAACTCGGCACCTGCGCTTGCTATGGAAGTCAACTCGCCGTCCCACAAGCACGGGTGAATTAACTTGTTGGTCTCCTTGGGTGCACCAGCGGGCGGTGCGAGGTGATGCCCCTTCGGTGTGGAGCAGCCGCGTCAGGTGCCTCATATTACTGGTGAGTCCGCCGTCGCCGAACAGGGCCACGAACAAGCTGAGCACTGTGCCCGCCATCATAGGCATGGACGGTGTCACCGCGTAGTCACCGTGGATTGGCATTCTGGGCCGCCGCCGCATAGTTGAGGGCTACCCTTGGTTCAACAACATACGTGATCGAGGACGCACAATTGTCAATGAGCTGCCGATTCGGCGCTCTGTTGCAGTTACAAGTGGAGGCGAAGTCCCATGCCACCTTCGGAGACAAGCGTTGGGATACTCCGCATCTCCAACTCGGGCGGTGCCATTGGGACGACCGCCAGCGACGGTCTGCGGCGCAGCTCGCCATGATATCCGAAGTGAAACGTGACATATGCGTTGGAGTCCATGTAGGGTAAGACGCGGACTGTCCAATCGCAGTGGCCACTCGCCGACAAATCGCCGATGTTTGACCGTTCCGCTCAGAATACGGGGCGCCCCAGCTCTACGAATCTTCCACGACCGAAATACAAATACTGTACATGCGCGGTAGACCGCGAGCGGCAGATACGCCACCGAATCATAGGCGAGCTGTTTGTAGAAATATTCGAGACCAATCATCGCAGTCGTCCTCCCTGTATTTGACCGACAAGTCGAAGCCGCCCACCACCATCAGCAGCCATCCTTCATCGCGCAGCACGGGTTCGCAATGGTAGTGAAGTCGCCTTTGTCGATGGCGATGTCAACATCATCATCACTGTATGGCCCATGGGTACTCCTTAGCTACCTGTTTCAGCTCTACAATTGCACTCAGAGGACCCTCCCGTTCATAACTGACAATTGCATCGCGGCAGGCTCAAGGGTGTCAACAAGGATCGGAGCTTGCCTTCCTACATGCTCGGCCTGTCAGCCTTTTTGGCTATTTTCAACAATACCAAACCTACTCCTTCTAACATGGACCTCCTCTACGGTGATCACGTGCCTATGCTACCGACTGGCGAGCCGGTGATCACGGTCGGCATCGGCAGCGGGTGGCAGGTCGCAAGGCTCCGCGCCGAGGCACAACTTAACCTCAAATTTTACGAAGGTGACCAGTTGAAGCATGCCACAGTCAAAGCCGGGCAGGTGGTCGAGGTGCGCGTGTCCCACGCGATTCCAGCGCAGCGCGAGGCCTTCGTCGATTTCGGGGCCACGCCTCTCGATACTTTGTCGAAAAAAATTGATATGTGGCGCTCACGCGGCGTGGAAAATGTCACAAGTCGCGATGAGGGCGTCAAACTCGACTTGGCCGGCAAAGTACTCGACAACCGTGTGCAGCACGTGGTGGCCACCATGGCAAGCCTTAACGAGGCCCAGTCACTTTCCGTGCAGATGAATCACCAGCATGGCACGAAAGCGACGGTCCGCGAGCGCCTGTCCGGGCGGCCCTCGGGTGAGCTTTCGCTCGTCGCTGACAGTGTGGTCCTGGGCGTGGCCATCAACTACGTACACTTCACAAGCGACGTGCCAGTTGAGGTACTCGACGTGGAATTCGGCGCTGGCTACGCCTGGCACGGATTCGAAAATCGGAAATACTGGGGTGAGGTCTATACCGCCGTCGACCCCGATGACCTGTTGGCCGTGGTAAACACAATCGGCATCGAAACATTGTTGCAAGGTGTGGTGCCTGCGGAAACATTCACCAATGCAGCGCCCGAGGCACTGAAGGCGCAAGCCGTCGCGGCGCGCAACACGGTGCTCGCGTATCTGGGACATCGCCATCTTGACCGGCCGTATCACCTGTGTTCCGATCAGTGCTGCCAGGTCTACGCTGGCACGAGCCGCGAGGATACGCGTACCAACGCCGCGGTGCAGGCCACGCGTGGCGAGACACTGTTCTACGGTGGCCACCTCGTCGACACCAGATACTCATCGACCTGCGGCGGTCACACCGAAGACAACGATGCAGTGTGGGGCGACGCGCCCAACCCAGCGCTGCGGGGCCGGCCCGACTTCGATGACAACTCGCCAGAGCTCCAGCCATTCGCGCGCGGTTTGGATTCCATGAATATGGCGGGCTTTGTTGGAGCGCAGGCACCGGCGTTCTGCGCGCAGTCACCGCAGACACGGCTCGAGAAATATCGCTGGCAGCGCACCTTCGAGCGTAACGACTTGAGCGAAGTATTGAGCCGCAATCGGTTGGACCTGGGTGCGTTGCGCGATATCGTAGTTCAACAGCGCGGCCGTGGTGGACGCGTGATCGAGCTGCAACTCGTCGGCACGAAAAGTAGTGCGACACTCACGCCTGAACTGACGATCCGGAGGTTCTTTGGCAACCTCAACTCGGCGGGATTCGTCGTCGACGCGCAACGCGATGCACAGGGGCTGCTCACACAAGTTACCTTCAACGGCGCCGGCTGGGGACACGGTGTGGGAATGTGTCAGTTAGGGGCAATGGGACGCGCAACCGCAGGCCACACTTACGCGCAGATCCTTGCATATTATTACAACGATGCAACATTAAGTCTTATGTACAAATAACCTTGGCCATGCCATAGCCCGAACTGTAACCCAATGAACATATTGAGGCTAAGAAAGGGAAATGAAAGGTTGGGGAAAAGGGGAGATCTGTGGGCGCCTGTAGTTCGCATATCTGAATACATTTCATTTGAAGTGCCACATACCGGGGATGAGGATATGGTGGTGGTGCGAATAGCCAGTGGGGAATATACCCATTGGTATATGTCTGGACTCTCATCTGTTGACGTTCTGCCTCTCTTACCCAAAGTCAAAGCTTTGCCGTGCTGCTTCCCCGGCCAGACCTAGCAACTGTATGCAACATTCAGAATCTCAGATAACCAGCCGCACTATATGACGGGAATATGATTCAGCATGTAACAAGCAGATCATACAAGGCTACTGGCCCATATCAGGCTCGGCCAGTGTATCAGCACGCACCAGCCCTCAATTCCAGATACCAATCAATTCCTGGTTATTATTTACGGTTTTAGTGTCGCCATAACCCCGTCATCTGTATTGAAATAACAAGAAGGACCCATGTCCATGTGAATCAATCTTGTCCCCCTTCCACATTTACTTTCTGTTCATCCTTATGTACTTTAGGGCCGTATAAGCTGTTCACCAGTTATATGTGGCCACCAGTCTGTTAAAAGGCTGCTGTTGCCAACTTGCAGCCAAATCACATTCAGTTTTAGGAGTTCATCACCGTGCTACTCAGCCTGGTATCTCGACAGGTGGCATATTCAAGATCACTAGCAACCCCCTAGTATCAATGAGTGGCTATTCACCTTCTTCTTCTCTCCTCTGATCCTGTGATCCTCTGGATTTCAAGCACTTGCACCTCACAAGCATCCCAGGGGAACTCCATTCATACCCAGAATCCACATTCATATCACCTACATTACATGTCCCTTCATTTTATTGCGACACAAGTGGAACACCAAGTCGTGCCATGTAGTGAGATAGGCACTACATTCCATACTCACCAAGTAGTGTTCTTACTCTAATGTGAGTGCAGAATGCAGATGCCGCTCCCCCCATTGGTACGATGATTAGTGTTGACCACAATGATACGCTGGTTGCCCAAAGCCAAGTTATTTGGAAGTAAGTTCCATAGAGTGAGGAAGGGATGCTCCTCTGACAGGGCAGGGCGGTGAATAACCAAAATCCAAACAGTTCCTGCTCTATACTGCTCATTTCCAGACTTTCACAACCTAAACATGACAATCTTTCACCGAGTCATTTGCTTTAAAGAAACAACAGAGCAATGTTCACGGGGGAGCCGGTCGTTAGTGTCTACATCCACCTTTGTGGACACTCGCAGTCGGCTGTGCCGCATGAGCACTGCGTATTGAGGTCACCCATCGAGATCACATTCGGCATGCAGAACTTCCAAGAGGGGCTACAGAGTTGTCCTGCTATCGTAGGAATTCTTGGACATATTCGTTGGTTGATGCTGGTATCTGTTCAAGCAGTGGTAGGATGGTAGCACACTGATTGCGAACGTCTTCGCGCATCTAATCAAGGTATTTAGAGGTGGCGTGAACAAGTTACTAAGTGCCCACCAGTAGCGCCATTCGCCTTGTTTCCGGCAAGATGATCTTACTGAGGCCAATGAGCTCACTAGCTTCCTTCATTGAGGTTACCTGTTAATACTAAGCATAAGACAGTATATTTTAACAAAGTAGCAGAGTGGCTCACATTTCGTTCTGAGGCTTCAGAGAAGCCAGAGTTGGTCGGTATCGTCGAGTAGCAAGTACTTTTGACAGCCGTTTCAAGACGACATCGCACCTTCAACCGTGCGAGCTCCCTCAGTCGCTCTCTAGAGTATGGGAATGAATAAACGCCAACAAAAAGAAAAGGAGCCAAACCTGTCACCCTCCGAGAGTTGTTGGCGTGGACCATGGTCTCGTTGGGCTTTGGGATGGTCAAGTGCGCCAGACGGGGGCCGTGCTGCCGCCTTCCACAACTTTAGCCAGCTTGCTTCAAGAGCCTGCATGGGTCAATCAGAATCTTGGTGTAGGAAGGCAAACACTACGCACAACCAATGTTGATTCTACATCACTCGGGTGTGCTTCGGATGGGGAAGGTGTCCTGTTCGAGGAGTCAGTCAAAGAGGAGCACAATTGTCCGGATAGAATCACTTGATTTCTCCAGAAAGTTGTATCATATTTTGGATCGCTTGGAGAGCCGAAGTGGGATGAGTAAAGTCAGTCTAAATGCAGGATTTCACGACCGTTAGAGGTTTTCAATAAGGATCAAGACTGAATATACCGGTGCGAACAGCTGTCGAAGCTTCGTTTCATAATTGGATACTGAATCGGATACGAGCAACAAAGCATCGTCCTCATGTGGCTAGGTTTCATTGTAAATTAGAAGGTTCCAGACGAGTCACTTCCGACCGACCTTTAGGTCTAAGTACCCTTCAAAAAGCCTGATAATGGTTCAGGTGGGGCACTAGGACGAGGAAACGACATACCCATGCCTTTCGACTAGAGCTTGGAGATTCCGCATGGTTTTGAGTTGCTGATCGAGACCTTCTGAAGACTGCTGAATGGAGCTGAGTTTGTTCTTGGTAGATGAATGATCACTGAGGAGCTCTTGGCTCGAGTCCTCTGAGCGTCATTAGTATGGTTAATGCAAGGGCCCAGAATATAACCCATACCGTGTTGCTTCAACTTGCGCTCTAAATTCGCACCCCGTACATCACACTCTTCTTTCAGCCTTCTCTCATGCTTCAATTTGTGCTCATATTGGCGATAGGTTCCAACTGTGGTGTCAAGTGGAAAGATGTCCTCGAGGGTAGCTTCATCCTGGATATCTTCGTACAAACTGCTTATGATCAGATTATATTGAGTCGTACCTCAAACAGAAGGCGTACCTACTAATCGCACTCCGCCACTGGCCGACTTCAACTTCTCCTAGCAGATGTGAAGAAAGAAAGTTGAGCACGACGCCAAAGCTCCCACTACATAGACTAGTCATATTCTCAGAAACGGACGAGTTATCGCGCTGTGGAAAGAGAACCTCTGCACATCAGCTTGCGAGACGGAGCGGCCGGCTTTGGATTTGAACAGCCCGAGGCTCTCAAGGGCATGATAAACATGTGCCGGATCGACATCGTGACTGGGGAGAGACACTGATTTAGTCCTCGAGCTCGCCTTTGGAATTCGCGAAGTCATGGACTCCAAGTAACAAGTTGAACCGCACCACCGCCATGGATCTCTCGTTGCCAACACCGGACGCGTTTCCTATGTTTCCATATGCAACTCCATATAAAATTCAGCTTGAGCTTATAAGGTACCTGTTTATGGCCATTGAAGGCCGGAAATTTGCGATCCTAGAATCACCCACTGGAACGGCATGTACACGTGACACGACGCGTTTGAACGCGCCTTACGATTCCAATACAGGGAAAGTCTTTGAGTTTGCTCACCGGAGCCCTGACGTGGCTTCTGGACGAGAAAGACCGCTCCCAAAAGGCGACTATTGCTGCTTTTGAAGAAAGCGTCAAGGACGACACGAGTAAGGGAGTGCAACTGCTACACGAACGTTTGACTGATATTGTTTAATAGCCCCAGCTTGGGTCATCGAGCAAAGCGTGGAGTTCCAAAGGAGACGAATGCAACTCGAAGAGCAAGACTTCCAAGAAAGGTTGCAAAAAGTGCGTCAAAAGGAGGAATCCCTTCGTCGAATGGAACGTGCTAGGGTCACAAAGCGAAGGGTCAGCGACCATACTCCTGGTGCACAACCAGGGTTGACATGGTGACAGAAAGTAGACCATGAAGTCGCAGAAGAAGAACAACCGGAAGACGTCTTTCTACCCGAAGACTCGACAGACGACAATCTATCTCCGGAGGTGAAGGAACTCATGCGCAAATTGGATCAGTCCCGTACCAGAGACCCTATTTCTACAGAAGCGGAGCCAGCGTGCACTAAAGTGGGTAGCTGAATACCATAACTCTTAAACTGGCTGACTGGAGGCCTTCTGGCAGATCTTCTACGCGTCGCGTACACACAGTCAACTGTCGCAGCTTCACGGAGAGTTCTTGAAACTCAAGGGCCCATCCAACACGCCTCCAATCGTCCCGGTCGCAAGGGTTGTTCCTCTTGGATCACGAAAGAATCTTTGCATCAACGAAGAACTACGACATCGGGGAGGAGATTTAGATGAGGGCTGCCGTGAGCTCATGGGTGGTAAAGCATCTCGACCCCTGTATGTGTGTGGTATTAACACTATCTCTAGAGAAAGGGAAAAAGCGCTGTCCCCACCTACCACCGCCAGAAGAGGAGACACGAATGCTTGATCTTCGCGATCATATCCTTGCTACTCCAAGGGATATAGAAGATCTTTTGGAACTCGGCAAAGGACTCGGCACCTGCCCTTACTATGGAAGTCGACGCGCTATCCCACAAGCACAGGTGAATCGATTGCAGTCAGGAGAGGTGCACATTCAATAATAGCAAATGCAGCTAGTGGCTTTGCCCTATAATCTACTCCTGCAGAGGAATTCGAGAGAGGCACTAGGCATTGACCTTTCGAACCAAGTTGTCATCATCGACGAGGCCCATAGTGAGTGCGACTTCCCTGTTCAGACCTTGCAACCACCGATGACTAGATATAGATTTAATTGACTCTATCCTTGGAATACATACTGTGCAATTACCCAATAGCACCCTGAAACTTTCTCTGTTGCAGCTGAGGCTCTATCTTCAACGTTTCCGCAAGGTTTGGCGAATTCCTTCCTCATTTGAACCATGGTGTCAATACTTAATTTGTGACCAGAGACTCACACCACAGCATCTAGTCCACCTTCGCCGCCTAGTGGAATTTTTGACCGCAATGAATGGCCTCTCCGACGCGCGATTGGCTTCATCCACTTCGCCTTCAGAGTCAATGTATACCGTATCCGAATTTGTCTCGTCACTGGGTTCCAAAGTCGAAGGTGTCAACTTGGTTGAAATTGAAGCATACCTTCGAAGCAGTAAAATCGCCAGGAAGATCAGTGGATATAGCGAGAAGGAGGCAGAGAAAGAGTCGAATGGTATGAATAACAGGAGGAAAGGTACCACACCACCTTTACACTCAGTGGAAGCGTTCATCTTGACGTTGACAAACGCGAATGAGGATGGAAGGGTTTTCGTGAATGTCTGGCCACCACCAAAAGACGGGAGTGGGACTGGCCATGTGATACTCAAGTACCAATTGCTCAATCCTTCGCGCGAATTCAAGGAAGTAGTCGACTCCGCGAGAAGCGTGATACTGGTACGCGATCTCTGCCCAGGAGCCTCCATAGAAACTGAAACAGTACCATTACGCATTAGGCCGGTGGTACCATGGCACCAGTAAGCTCTAGTTTACTGTGGATATCGTAACTTGACATCCCTTGCAGATATCTGACTTTAGGACCCAACTTGTTCCATACCTCAGTCCGGACAGAATCTCGACCTTCTCCTGCGGCCACGTTATTCCAACAGAGAACCTGAAAACACTGGTGGTGACTCGCGGACCGAGAGGAAACGACCTTGTTTATAAGCACCAACAACAGAAGGATCCCAATACTGTATGTATCAAGCTTCGGCGATTCGTTACCATGTTATCATAGCATTAACGCTTTGCTACCAGATAACAGAATTGGGCCAAATCCTCTTTAACTTCACGAACCTAGTGCCAGATGGGATGGTCGTTTTCGTCCCATCATATGCATTTCTCAACACTATCAAGAAACACTGGGAAACCAGTGGAATGCTCTCCAAGTTTGCAGCGAAAAAAGCGGTACGTGGGGTTCGTCCAGGACTCCGCTACCTCTGACTGAGGTTCGCTTAGGTACTATTTGAGCCGCAGGATGGTGCAAGTGTTGACGGGATTTTGAAGGATTATGCGGATAGAGTGAAGAAGAAGGTTAGCTTGTCGTCTGCCTTCTCACAGGCGAACCCATGACTTTTTGCGCGATGTAGGCTGGAGGCAAGACTGGTGCCCTCCTCTTTGCTGTGGTTGGTGCCAAGTTGTCTGAGGGCCTTAATTTTTCGGATGACCTTGCTCGGGCAGTCATCATTGTGGGCCTTCCGTTTGCCAACATGGGTTCTGTAGAACTCAAAGAACGTATGCGATACGTGGCTGACTTGGAGAAAAAGGCGGTACCAACGAGTGGAGGGAATAACGGCCGAGATGTTGGTATGGAACTGTATGAAAACTTGTGTATGAAAGCAGTCAACCAGTCGATCGGTAAGTTCCTCTGAATTGCTAGGAATGCTAGTTCTAACCCACTGTAGGTCGTGCAATACGCCACCAAAGTGATTGGGCCGCTCTCATACTTCTTGACCAACGCTACTCGACAGCTCGCATCCGCACGAAGCTCCCCGGGTGGATCAGGGACAGTGTCATTGTCGCGGAAGGGTTCGGACAGTGCGTCAAAGAACTTGGGCAGTTCTACCGGGTCAGGAAGCAGACCCGAACTCCAGCATGATTTAAGGTGGAGCTAAAATTATCTTCCCGCATCTGCGGAACACCTTGGGCATTACTGGTTGTATTTTTGATCACGGAGTGTACTCACAATACATACCCAACGATTCATCGAAACTCAAGGAGTATCACCAAGCACAACGCGGTCCCTGCCAGTGCACCGACAAGGGCTGCTTGTATCTCTTTCCGCCGTCCATGCAGGAAGCCTTCTAGATCGGTAGCTGGTGTGTCTTTCAGTTGTACCGAGGTGGATACGGTAGACATAGGTGCTTCAACCTCTGGCCCAGGCATTGATGCCCCAACCACCACAACCTCCTTTGCTATGAGATCTTTGAGGAACTGTTCTTGTTGGTCCAAATGTGTTTGCATAGTCTCGACCATCCCCCTTGTCTCTACTGCCAACGCCTCCACACGCCTTCCCAAAGCCTCCGCTAGTTTCCTTCGCTTCCATGGCTCCACGATGACAATGGCAGAGAGAAACACGAAGACATTGACTCCGAGCACGATCATGCTACCATATGTGCTTGCGCTGCGGATCTTGTCACTCCAAACTTGCTCTTCGTGGTATCGCTCGAGAATAATCTGGGTGAGAGCACCGAATTCGCGTTCTAAAGCCTCATCAGCGGTTTGGGAGGCGGTCTTCGATGATGATTCCGCGAGCGTGTTCAGGTGATCTTGATGTACGAGTGAAGTGAACCGAGAGACGTCCTCAGACGACCAAGTAGATTTACGTTGTAACAAATCTGTTAGATCCCGCTGCGACGTAGCCCGAGTCTGTACGGCAGCTTCATATGCATTTTTTGCCTCTCTTGTGGCTTGCCTTGCGGCCTGAAGTCGTTGCTCTGGAAGCACGTTAGTACGCTGGAAAATAACCGAAGGATTGGCCTTCTACCTTGCTCGTGTACACGTCGCTTAAGACCCTCAATACTTTCATATCCGGTCACTTCGTTGAGTTTGCCGCCAATAATCGCCAAATTGGTTTGCATGGCAGTGACTACAGAAGAGAATATCTCCCTACTTTGTCCTATAGCTACAAAAGACCATTGGCGCACGTCTGGCGGAAGTCTGTTCCAAACATCAAAATTTGGCGGTTTTTTCGTCGAGGGCGTCGGCTCCTGGAGTGTTCTCATTAAGATGTCTGGTTTACCCTCACTTGAAGCTTCGCTTGGCACATTGTGCTGGTTATTGGTCGACGTGGTCGACGTCCGAAACCGGATTGTGCGCGGATTGTGCGCGCGAACGACGGGCGTTCGCGAGAATGGACGAGAAGCCGGACGAGTGATAAATGAAATACGTATCGAAGGCGCCAATGAAGACATAGATGGCGACACCGCCAACTATGGAAGAGGTCGTAACCAACCTACAAAAGCTTTGTCCATCACTCCACTGAAGACCGACTACCACATGGAACAAAATGTGATATTATATAAATTCATCGCACATAAGTCACTGGTCAGGATGATTGTCCCGTAACAAAGCACAGGGAATGCCCCTAACTACAAATGACGAAAGTAAGAGGGGAGGCATGTCATTAACGAAGACATGATAAAAAAGGTGATCAGCTCAATGACTACCACGGATGACGAGTGGTCAAGAGGAATCAATGAACCAAGGAACTGCATTTGCGCGTCAGACACGGGGTTGTCCTAGTTAGCGCAAGTAGCTCACCATCTTCACCGTCCACTATCTGAATCCCGGTATGTCTTGTTTGCCGCCAGAACGCATAAATAGGGTAGACGGCGTATATCGGAATACAGAATCCTTCAGATCGTTCCTTGACAAGAAATTTGATGTTCTTCATTGATGGGAAAAGACTCCGATCTGCAATCTCTTCGACATCACTGAGGGTGTGTGGACGGTGCACCCAAAAAGGATGAAAAATAAGTTGCGCGAGGCACTCATGCCTATCGTACAAACCATATTCGTTGAGAGAGTTCATAAACTGGTTTAGAAGAGGTGCATTCCCTTCAAGGGGATCTACTACTTCAATGGTCGTGAGGTTAGGGCAGAGAGTAAGAATATGGTACGCAATTCTCTGGGACCACGAGTCGATTACGAAATGCTTGATGGTAGAAGCATTCAAGGGCGGAACAACATCCAAAAATGAAGGGACCAGTGAGAGTGGGTGGTGTACTGAGATGCAGTGTAGCCTTGGCATCTCGAAAAGATTGAGAGTTCTGATACCATTGGGAACTCTCCCGGAAAGATGAAGGTCGCGAAGGGCGGGGAATTGGAGGGCTTTGGAGGAATTCGAAGGAAGGGTTGCAGATTCTAACTCCAACTTCAGCACCTGCAATTTAGGAAGACCACCGATCTCAATGAGTGCGTCATAGAACGACCTTAGATGGCCCAGCCAAGTGAGATGAATAAGGGAGTCCTGGTATTGGGAGAGTAATGAACGAGCGACATCGGTGCTGCCCGTTCGAGGTTCGTAATCGCGCGCAGACCACTCGCCCAGCAATAGATGTCGGATGTTTGGAAGTGCTATACGAATGTCTAATATATTCTGAAGGAGCAAGTTTGTCCCAGGAATGTCGTGGAGGTCAATGAGCACGTCCAACCTGGTCGTCCACCAGCCTAAACCAACTTTGCCAGGATGAGGGATGGAGTCGAGTGTGGAGAAAAAGAGGACAGTATCAAGTCGGTAGCCGTTGAACGCCGGTATAACTAGGCGTTTATAGATAAGCTCCATGGCGGTTATCCGCCATGTTCGACAGACTCCACTATATCGTAGGAGTTCCTGCTGATTTGCGACGTGCAAGTTAAATTGGAAGAATGGCGTATCGGTGGGAGACAAGGTCGCGACTGACTGATGGTCGAACGCCATCACGGCGGTCTCCAAGACCATACGCACGACTTCAACAGGAACCCGATTATTAATAGGATGGACTATTGATCGCCAAATTAATATTTTCTCGAGAAGAATTAGCCTTACTTACGCGTAACATGGTGATACCCGTTGTTACGGGCTGCAGCACACACAACTTCCTGTGATTGGGTCGTTGGTATCATTACTTTCGACAGTGTCTCTTGTTACGGAGAGTTCTTGACGAGTTGGAGTTCTTACGGGATGGGTGGGTGGCAAAATGTGCGCGCTTAACGTTAGGATTTATCGTAGGGTTTAAGTGACTCATACCCTACGAACAGAGCAGCCAGTGAGCATAGTAGGAGTAGACGAATACAAATTATCACGAGAAAATCAGGGAGCCATCTAGTCGTCAGTGAATTTGCGTCTCTTTCTAGGGGGTAAAGCCTCTCCATCATCGCTTATAGTTGACTGCCGCATGCTGGCTCTCTTCTTTCTCTGGTACAATCGGTCGCGCTCGCGTTTCTGTGCCGCCTGAGCCTCCTGCGCGCGAGTAGCAGGGGCAATCGACACGGTCTGGATGCCAGGAGTCCCACTGGCCCGCACCCCATACTGGTCATCAATCGCTGAATCGTCCTCGAATCTGTTCAGACTCTAAATGCAAAGAAAAGCATCAACCTTCACCACCGTAACCTGCCCCGACGTACCCTTTGTGCAGAGCTACTGGAATGGGAGAAAATACGGTCAGTTTCCAGTATTTCTACCCTCTTGCGACTCGATGTGCCCGCTTTTAAGTAATTTTCGAAGCCTTGTAGGATATTTCCACTTGTGTTGGCCGTCTCAACGATGTATGTAGTTTCAGAGTTGTATATTTGTGTCTCCAGCTCCATCTAGGGGCATTCGAGTCAGTCAGTGGCATCATATGACCCACGACCACGCGAAACTCGAACAAACCAGTTGCTTGTCGAGTTGCCGCTTGCGCTGAAGCGCAGCTATTAAGTCTTTCTTCGCATTCTCGTATGTCGTTTTCGGGTCGTCAAATGCTGCACCATTGTTGGCAGCGTTATTGGTCGCCATGAGCCAAGCAGGTAGGTGCCTGAGATGCGTAGTTTGTTTACCACCGCGCATCGAAGTCCGGTGCGCGAGCAAAGCGGATAGCAAGTGTAAATCCACCTTCCGGGAAGTATTGGAGAATACAGGGGGTAAATATATCCAGTCAATCACGCTTTCACCGAGTCCCTCAAAGTCCGTCCAAGGGGTATCAAGATCATACGGATAGGGCTGAACCTAGGAGGTATGATCATCCCTCCCATGATTCCACGTCGGTGCCAAGCATCCACTATGGTGTTTCGATTAGTTAGGACGAAGTAGACATTCAAGCTCGACTAACCCATTATTTGGGAGGCCCCGAGGATCCAGAAGGCCGTCCAAAGCCATCCCCAGATTCCTCCCACCTTCTTTCCAGTAGCAACCTTGAACAACCGTTCCGCAAGAACCACTAATGAGCAGATTGTAAAGTAAATCGGGGCTTGGTAATCAAACCCTCCTGCCTGGTCACTACCTGCGTGCATAGTCCATATACCGATGCCGTGGAAGAGTCCTGAGCCGATGAAGGTCCCCACTACTAGTCCAATCTCTCCGGCCTTCTTAGATGCCTTCGAGTTCTTACCCCTGAAGAGCGAGACGGCGGCAGCGCACAACCACTGCAGAGGGTAACCCCCATAAATGAAGAAAGACTGCCGTACGAGCTGGTGCCACCTCGCACCCCAGAAGCTCGAGACAGACTGAGCTTTCCATGGAGCGTTGAATAATGGAGGATACGAGAGGGGAGAATGTCCAAGAAGGCCAACACCTATGAGAGTGAAGTAGTTGTACCACATCTGGAATGTGAAAACGACGAAAAGCCCTGTCATGAACGAAATCAAGGTCGAGAGCGAGTATCGCTGCAGAGGTGGGAGCTGAGGAAGAAAGATAGTCCCGCCCTCAGGCGTACCGACACCAGGAATGAGCTTGAAAATGCACTCGAGGAGGTCGAAAGTGAGGAAGCTGAGGGAAAGTTGCACGGCCGTTTGGCGGAGAAACACGCCAACGGACTCTGTCTGTCTCCATTCACGCGGGATATGAAGAGGGTAGTCTGTCCCAAAATCCCACCCAATCCCACGAATGCTGAAAAAGACGTCGGCCAAGTCATTCAAGTCTCGGACGATGGCGCTCCGGTTCTCGGGGATTGGGGATACGTGCCCATTCGCGCCCTCAGACCCTTTCTGGTATGAATGGGCGTTCAATTTTGGCTCGTTCGACTTAAAGTTAGCGCCTTGTTTAGTCGCAGTCGAACGAGCCAGTATCACGGAGGGTATCGTCCTTGATTCCCCAGGATACCGCTCTCCCACTTTGCACCGTCCTTTGGTCAAGCCGTATTCGAGGGCTTTGCTAACGAATGCAGTACACACGAGTCCTATCTCGATGCTTCATCAGGCGTCCTAACACCGCAGATGAAAAAAACGCACCCACGAGGTAGTTGTATGCTTTGTAGTATTCTGGGGGCCACCACTGATACACAGTACCAGCTCGTATGGTCCAAATGAGCGTGGGGGGCATTATTGCAAATCGTATGAACCGCGTGTTGGGTCTTCGCGCGAGATATGCAAGCAAGAGTATAGATAACATAGACTGTAGTATATCTGGTATCGCCTTCGTTGTCAAAGGTATTCGTTTCTCTTCTGGCGGGAAGAAGTATCCGAAGAACGAGCTCCATGAAATGGGTGATACACTGGAGGTTCATGTCAGTATATCCGTGCTCAACTCCCAGCAGATACACGACTTTTCTATTATTTTATGCCCCATTTCGGTGGCACGGTGCTGACGTGGTGAGAGGCAAAGGCAATTGGATCTTGACAGCGCCGCTTGCCGCGGTCGGCTTGATCAAGGTTGAGCCGTCATACCCACCTAACCTTCAGCATCCCAAATTCGTTCAACCGGATCTTGTGAGAACACTAATTGAGGAGAACCACTATCAATAGGAAGATATCTACATATCAAGCATCCCAACAAATACACATAGTGGTGTTGCCACCACCTATTGAGGGGCAATATGACATCTGTCGAAGCGTGATTGAAGGGGATTAGGATAACATGAACAAAAGGTTAGCAAAAGGCGGATGTACACACCCGAGTAGGCCTCTCCAGCCCTGTCCTTGTTGTGGTATAAGCGTCAGATGTACGTGCTGACTGGCGCGCAGTACTACAATCTCCAATGAACGCTGATTTTTTAGAGTGTCAAACAGCGATAAGAGTAGCAATGGCTTGCCTCTTACGTTTTCGTACTCTGAGACGAGATCGGCCAGAGGCTGCAATGAACCCGAAAAGTCTTGATAGGTCAGACGACCAAAGTGGACGACTAGGTCCTCCCGTTGCAGGCCCTACAAGAAGATTTAGTCGCCGTCATGTCATGGTACCCGAAAATGTGGCCACGTCAGGACACACCGCAGTGGAGGCCGGAGAGCCCGGCGCCAGTCCATTGACCTTCCCGAATGGCCTGGATTCATATACCCCATTGACTCCAGTGGTGATACTGTTAACATTACTAACGCCGTTTGTCGTAGGCGTAGCTGCAGCTGACGCGTCTTCCGCTGCAGCCTCCTCCAGCGCGCCTTTAATCTTTTCTACAATTGCGGTTATATCGTTCCGCAGTTCTATAACTCGTACTCTTGCATGTCGAATAGCCCATATATCAATATCCGCCCGCGGGAACCCTTCTGCGTCGACCAGTGGAGTGGACATGGTCGAGTTGTGCGACTTGAGAATATCGTACTGGGCTTGTAGCTCCGCCTCTAGTCCTTCTTTTTGAGAAATTAATGACAGTGCGTACGCGCGCTTGGACATTTTCAGTAACTGTGGGAGCGATCGAGAGTGAAGAGCGAAGGACAGGGAGGCTGGGCGGCGAGGAAGAGACTTGTTCCCAAATCTGACATAAAGAAAGTTTGAGCATATCTTGGCATCAACATAACACACTATCACAGGGTAACCCTGGGATACAGCGAAGCAGAGTAGACTTCACAGGCGCTCCAGTGGTGTATCATTCTACCTAAATGTCTTATAGTAGTAGTAGTATTTTTCATTTGCTTTTGAAGATTTTTTCCCTGATTCGGAAGTTTGGCTCTCGGACGACTTGTTTCTGGAAGTCCGCAAGGACAAATAAACCAATCGGTGGCAACTGAATTCAATGTATTTGCTCTAAACATCCATCTCGGCATTAAACTTTTTATTTCCGGAATGTGATACATCGTGCATCAACAGCTGCTTGAACCCCTGAGCAGAAAACTACTCGAGATGTCTTCCACAACCTTCTTCGTAGTCGAAACTACCGGATGGCAAGGCGGTGTGACCGTTTGTCACCCAACAATTGGGAGGGGTTCACGGTCCTAGAAAGATGAAAAAGCAAAGCGAGAAAGTGGTGAACTTCAGCGCGAATAAATGAAGTGTCGCCCCAGTGTCCTTGTGAAATAGCCAAAGCAAGATCCTTGCCTCCCATTTTCTTCTCACCGCAATGGCATCCAGTTCCTCAAAGCAAGTACCAACGACATTTGCGCCAAATTTTCACTCCTTACATCCTCAAAAGGGTAGGTGTAACTTTTTATATTACTGAATATGCAGTCCCAGGCGCTTGCACTTGCTAAGTAGCTCGCGATGCCGAAGCCGTATTGTTTCAAACACGTCATAACTCTGCAGCCGCACTAACGGCGTCAAAAAAAAGTGCCCACATGGTCTAGAGTGATACGTCATTTGGGTTTGCGTGTGCATCATCTCGATCGTCACCATTCCTTCCTGTTAGTATCTACCACAGTCGACGTAAGGGTTTTCATGTCCCCAAGCCAGGGACAGTCCTTACGAATTTACACCGCCAGAGTCCAGAAGAGGGTCAAATTTGGCTGTAATGTTTAAAGGCATTGCGTGGATGGAGATATATTGACAAGCATTCACCTACAGTCACTGTATAGAATGGAGGTGTCTGCCCTGACTAACGGTGAATGCTGACTGGCTACTTGACCGTCTCCGTGGCTTTCTCCTATACCTCCCTCGTGTGTCCCTGTCGTGACCCTCAAAGCTTCCTCTTGTACCCCTATAACCTTCTGAACTCCCTCCTGCCTCTTCTCCTTGACCTTCCTGACTCCGCCCTTGGCTTCTCTGAGGACGTCCAGCGTCCCCTTCATAAACTCTAATTTATGTTGCATATTTGTCAACTGCTCCACACTGCCACCATTCTTCGCCATAGTCCTGCAGCGCTGTTCCATAAGTAAGGTCGCCTTCTCCAGGCGGGCCGGGAAGCTCCCCGACAAGGACAAGCGAGAGTATTTCGCTGCTAACTGCACCAGCTCAGATATGGCTTCATCCACGAAACCGCTGAGATCATCCAATGTTCCCTTCCACGTTGCGAGTGCTTCAGTCTTCTCCTTCTCATCCTTTTCCGCCTCCCACTGCTTCTTCATGACTACCTGCGCCAATAGCACGAGTACCCACTTAAAATACAAGGGGTAATGGGACCGGTGGGAATGTCCGCACTCGGAACATGCCGCGAATGGCCACAGAAGATTCCACAAAACACGGCTAGTTGAATGTTGCACACGCCAAGTGGAATAGCAGTTAGGCGTGGTGCAGAGATAATCGGGAGTCGAATCGGGCTGCTCCGAGCCTGGTGCATTTATTACATTGTCGAAGTTGGAAAAACCGTCCAAGGTCTACAGCCAACGAACATAAGATTTGAGGTCAAGATGTAAGGGAGGTGGAAATCTCACAGCAGATTTCACTTGGGACTCCTCCATGAGCCGCTTGATTTCCGTCATCTTGTCTGCGGCTTGGTCCATCCGGGCAAGAGTATTGGTGATCCTGGCCTCAATAGCCTGAGACATCTTGTAGAGTGCCACGACTTCCGTCGTCGGCTGTGGGTCAAGGCGGTCCAGCCAGTCAAACAGGGAGACCAACATTTCCAAAGCCTTCTGCTCCGCACTCATCACCACTTTCCGCATTTCCTTCCTCGCTTTCTTCTCATTCGGGTCGTCCTTGAGCCCGGGGTACTTCTTCTGGAGCGCGATGGGGTTGTCGAGGAGGAACTGAGGTGCGGTTTTGAGAACCGATGGGATAGCGTCCTGGGAGAAGTTCAAAGAGAGGCGGGTCGGGGTATTGGAGAACAAGAAGGCAATATTGTTGGCCAGGGATTTGGGGAAGAGAGCGGACAGAACGGAGAGTGCGTAGTCCGTGCCGGCGGTGATACGCGGCACGGCACCATTGGAGAGGATGAGGACGGCACTGACAGAAGCGAGCTCCTGAATCTCAGCTGCGATGTTCTTTTTGTGGAACTCGTTTTGCTGGATACCGCGAGTATCCGCGAATCCGGGCGCGTCCAGGATGCGAACCTTCGGAAACGGTTACGTGTACTTGTAACATTCACACACAATAACGCTTACCGATATACCGTTCCTACTTGTGAGTTCATAAACACGGGCCGAGTTGGTCTGACTTTGGCCGCTAGAACCACCTTGCTCGTTGCTGTGGTCGAGGAGCCCGAAGTCGTAGTGATCAACATTGTTGCCGTGAAGGACATTCGCGATGAGTTCTAATAGTGAGGATTTTCCGGTACCAGTCTCTCCAACAAGAAGGATAGTGTACTGTGCTTGACCTTCGGGCTTTGACGTTTTGATGATCCCCTTCTTGAGAGACTCTACATCGCTAGAAAATATTGTCAGAACCGATGCAAGCAAGAAGTTGTTGAACCTACTTGATAGTCGGAACGTTGTCCTCATCATCGGAGCTAGAAATGCTCCCGACTTCCAGAGCGGCTTCGCTTAGGCCAGCAGGACCCTTAACAGATTCACCGAATGGGAGTTCATCACTGGAAGAACTATCTGGGCTTGTAGTTGTCCGCGACTCTGGTCTCCGTAGAAAGACTCACGCCTCGGGCTTAGAATGAAGACTAGCTGTCATCGCTCGTCTGATAACTTGACTGTTTCGTGATGTCTGGGTGATGTTTCGAGCAGCTGAACAGACAATCTAGGGGCTAGAGGAAGAGGTAGCGATGGGACCGAGAATGCTCAGTCAAACCTCATTTCAAGGACTGATTGTCGGGAAGCTGAGCTGACATCTGCGTACCAGTTCAATCTCTGTGCGTGCCTTCCGGTACTTGACCAAGCTGCAACTGAGTCTCAGCTTCCAAGTGAGGTGAAATGGTATCTTGGATTGCCACCCGCTAAGTCAGGATCCCGAGAGCCTGAACGTCCACACAAGGAGCGTGCATCGATCAACAGCTTACGTCATTATCTGCACTCTATCACTGTCTCACTTAGGCGTCACACATGACCTGTCTGATAATACCACGCAATCACTCAGTTTAATTGGACTAGCTACACAGCCTCGTATGGCAGGCTCCTGGCAGGGTTCGTTCCCGCCTGTTCTGTGCTTCGCTGAACCAGCCTTCGAAGCTCTAATATTACATATATTAATATTATACTGCCTCTCTCCTTTGTACCGCCCTTAAGTGTGCTCAGTGTGCTCGCTTAGAGCAACCTTCCTAACACTTGAGAGACCTGTGCGGGCCCACCCGATCACAACGAGGCATACAACCCACATAGCTCAGATAATAATCCTCTCTTGATGAGTGATGGGCCATGTGGTCCTCCTGCCAGTGGTGAAGAAGGCCTGTATATATATCAGGAGTACCGGTAGAGTGCTACATAACTCTTTGTACTCTTGCATCGCGTATAGACGCTAGTGGGTCCATAGCGAAACCCGTTCCTTCAACCGTTCTCATGGCAGGCCCCTTTCTCTTATATTCGTATGTAGCCCACCTAGGAAGACACTATACACCTCCTAAGGAGTGATGTGGGTACTAAGAAACTATAATACCCGCATGGAGTGTATCTTTGCGCATGAGCAGGCTCCCAGCCTCCGACAGCCGATCTCTAACACAATATATCAAAAAGTCCAGAGGCTCCTTGTGGGAAACAGTTAAGAGGTGGTTGATGCCGGGAAGCGGATGCTCGAAGCACTACTGCAGAGCGAGATCAAGCGCGTTGTAGGCCTTGCAAAGTCCCTCTCAGGCTGGGTTAGGAACCACTGATTTCGGCCCATCGCGCGTTCCATTAGGGTCCTCTATGAAAACGGCGGCAAGTCCTGCCTCGAGATGCATATCTATGGGAACGGTTAACCTTGCCGTCTCGGTCCTTTGGTCACGGCCACTTACCAATATGACAGTGGAAGAGTCAGGGACCAGGGTGTTCTGCAATAAAACGGACAGTAATAGGAGCTTGACCTACGATCCGCTCTTCCTGTCAGCAATGCGCTGTGGACTCGACGTAATTACTTACCAGCGGTAGCTACAACGTCACGACGAGGAGGATTGATATAGTTGCGAGGTCCAGTAGCAATTTGGACGACGTCAAAGGAGTGGCCGCTGTGGGAGAGTTAATGTATGTGGAACATTGAAGTGGGTAGTACGCACTGAAGGTGGAAAGGATGACCGGGGAAGCTGGTAACGTCTATTTCCACAATTGAACCCGAGTTGATGATTATAGCATTTTCAGTGGGGTCAAAGTCGATTGTTTCGTTGGCACAGAGAGAACCTTGAGCAAGATGGGAAGGGTGGGTGGCTTGTACTAGACTCCGCTTACTAGGAAAGCCAGGCCAGTAGAATCGATCACAAACGTGAAGGATATGTTGGACATTTGGTCTGCTGGACCCGAACAAGTGATGCCCGGGTTGTCGAGAGGCACTTCCCAAGAGGTCAGCTATTGTCACCTCGCCTGACGAACAATGTTCACGTAGCCAGATTATGTTCAACCAGCTCGGTGCCATTTGCAATTGGAGCGGTTGAAGTTGGGTCGGCATAATAGGTGCCTTAATAGTGGAGAACAGCAAAGATACAGCTGGGGTCAACTACACAAGAAGTTAGGGTGACGGATTTTCATGATTTCGTGTATGGAAAAATACTCACGTTCGGATTGTTACTAGACATGCGCACGGTGGCAGGAGCGGTGATCCAGTAATTGTCTACGGTCTGGTTGGCAGTAATGACGACACTGTAGCGCTGCCTAGGAAATATGTCGATGTAGTCACCGGTCAGCGGCTCATGGTTGATCCCGTCTACTTCAGTGACCTGCCCCCAGCTTATCAGCTGTGGCGTGAATGACAATGGATACAGTTTGGCTTACCGTGAGTGAATGCCCTTGGATGGCAAAACGATAGCAATTATTCACAATTCGCAGGTGATAGCGTTTGCCTTGCACCACATTGATGCGGCTTCAGGGCACGTTGGGCCCTCCAATGTAGCGTCCGGCGTTGTTGATGAGACCTGCGTCGGGAACACCTTCGGTACCGGCCACATTGTTGGATGAGAGATAAGTGGCGGTAGCCTAGACGAGACCAATATTAATCCTTGAGTGAGAGTAGCACATACAAATGATGAAGTAGAACTGACAGCAGGTGCGGGCTTGTTCCACCAGTCTGCCAATCTAATGATTGTTCCCTCATCATCCACGTCATACAATGCTCTGTGTGGGTCGTTGGGATCCTATGGAATCCGTGAATATTTGCTAGTCACTTGAGATTTCTGGCGCACATAGATGACGATTACACCACGAAGCCCATCGAGATACTGGGTTGAGAGGTGGGAGGGATACCAACAAGTGCCGGCGTCGGGGAGGTCCACTACTGGTACGGGAAAACGTTCAGCAAAAAGCGAGAGTAGCACCACGACGAGTGACACACAGTATGTATAGGTTGAATTGGGACCGGTCGGGCACTGGATGATTCAAGGTCGTTAGCAGTCAAATGTTTACGACCATGATCAGCGCACCTGGGTAACGAATGCGGGGCCGTCTTGGTCGTCGTTACGATGCCGTGTCTAATTATGTATGAAAGAGTATTCTTGAAGGACTCGAATTGGACATACAATGCCGTGTCAATGGATGGAAGTCGACCGGCGCATTGAAGGGTCCGTCAGATAATTGTTGACTTTGACCTAATGCCGTGTCAAGACGCGGACGAGAAGTAGCACAATACGACACACATTGAGGCGGTCGCCTTTGGTCGCAAAGATAGTTGGGCCATGGAATTGACCGACGTACAATCGAGCAAGTCAGATTGGCCAGGAAGGATGACGTAGTGATGAAAAGCTCACCCATTGACAAGAACAGCGGGGCGAGTGTATCCGTCCTAGAAGTCATGCTCGATGAGTATTCACAAGCAAGAGGAAGGAAAGCGCTAACCGGCTGAATATCAGCATTGACAAGGTTGAGGACGTAGTCAACGTGCCCCCCAATCAGGTTGGCCAGAGGTATCCTGAAGGGTTACAGCTAGCGCACCGGGAAAAGCGGCCAAGCCACAAGCAAATGAGAGGACGCAGGAGCTAGGGCTGGAGTATGGGGCCAGAATGTCGCTGTTCGAGGGGCTTCTATGCTTGAGCGTTCACCCATTCTCCGTTGTCGAGGCCACTCGGCCAAACTCTACAGCCGAAAGGCTTCGTCACAAAATGAAGTCGAGGAAGAGAACAAAGAATGCGCGACGAGGACGGGTGATGGGCACTCGCGAGGATCGTATTGCACATACCGTCAAGGGCGGCTCACGCATATCTCAGTCTCAGTCCCAGAAGACTCTAAGGAAGACCGTTAACCCCGTAAGTGCGTCTGTTCAGCTGTCGCAGTTGTCGGGCTGTTGGTCCAGGTCGCAGGTCGTGACCTGTGGGGAGAATAGAACCGGGCACTCGAACTTTTAGAACGGGGTTCATCCATATTATTTCACACTGGTAGCTTCGCGGTGGCACAGGTTCCTGTTGGCACCTCGGCACTCTTCGCAAGAAGTCAGTATAAATAACAAGGAACTGAACAAATGGACTGTGGGACACACGTGAAACGCGCTTGTACTGGGGAGCATCGCCTGGGACCCGCCAAATTATGGGAGTCCTCAGCCGAGAATACAGCTGACGGTGAAAACTTATTTAAGTGGCAATCAGGCCACGTGTTGATGTCTCAGTAACCTCCGAAATCAACACTACCCCAAAAGGCAACCTCTTCCTACTCCGAATCCTCCTGTCAGGTGGAACGTCGCCGTGAAACATGGGCGAGGTCACCGGTAGGTACTGCCGATACTGGGTGTGTCTCCTTTGGAGAATAAATGCCTGAGTAGGCCCAGTCGACGGTGTGGCATGTGTGTCAGGAACTAACAATAACAAGAGAAAACCTCCGATGCCAGATTGGTTGAGGAAGCTTGACGACAGAGGGTTACAAGTATGAAGGAGGCGGTTATAGGGTTTGGCACCCGAAAAGACAAGTTGTCGTCGAGTCTAGAGACGTCGCTTTCTTTGAGGATCGTTTGCAATCACCCACCCACTCTCAATGACCCACCGCCCCGGCCCGTCGACGAGGGCGAGTCAGTAACATGGCCTGTACTCGACCACAGTATCAAGTCGACGACGCCGCCAATGCGCCCACGCTGTCCCCACCGTCCGCGGCAACGCCGACGGCCTTGCTAGAGGTTACGCACTAGCCTGTATCGGCGCTAACACCCCATCCGCACATCACCATACGCCTGCCTGTGCGCGGGATGAACAGGCCAGCTGTACCTACCGCGCGAGCTCAGGACGAGCCCGCAGACATCGACGAGGATGAGGCCGACGCGGACGCGGACGACGGATCCGACGAGGATGCCGTCTCACTTGCACGTCCTATCCACGACGTTTCATACGTCCCAAATTATCCTTCAAAGTCGACGCGCTCAGGCCTCATTCGCAATGGAGGAGGGGGTGGGAACAGCGCTACCCTCATCTTGGATGAAGCAGCGCATCCTCCTATCGCTTTTTCGGCCGGTTTACCAGGTGGTATTCAGCTTTCGCAGCTGCTCGACCCGCGTAGTGTGAGAGGCGATAGCGTCCCCCGACGCCGATGGATGGAAGGATGCCATGGACTAGGAGATGGAGAACCTCAAGTCGCACGACGTCTATGAACTAGCGCCGCGCATGAACGGCGTGCGGACCCTCAAACTCGGCTGGGTATTTCATCGAAAATTCAAAAATAGCGATTTTGAGAAGAATAAGGGTCGACTCGTTGCACGAAGCAACCACCAACGTGGGAATCGTTGTCCCCCGTAACGCGTTTGGAACCCCTCCGCACCATCCTCGCCCTGGCAGCCATTCGCGACCTCGACATCATCAAATTTGACATCACATCAGCCTACCTCTGCGGCAATCTCAAGGAGGAAGTCTATGTGGAGCAGACAGAGGGCTATGTCGCTCCTGGAAAGGAGGATTGGGCATGGCGCCTTAAGAAGGGCCTTTACGGGTTAGTACAAGCCGGAAGAACTTGGAAGGAGGAGCTGAATGCTCACATGGAGAGTGAGGGAATTACGGCAACGGCCAAATATCCAGTGATTTACGTCAAAACCCCCTGGGCGAGCGACGATTTCGCCGCAGCAGGATTCTGGGTGGACGACTGCGTCGCGGTGGGGTATGGGAAGGAGCTCGCTAACCTCTCAAAGGGTGTTGACGCGAAGTATGGTATTACTGGCGCGCGAGAGGTCAAATGGGTACTCGGCATGCTGCTGGAGCCCAACCGCTCTGTCCGCACGATCGCGGACAGGGAGCTTGTGGGACCACTCGCACGGCTTGCCCTCGGGACGAGCCCGGATATCGCATTCGCCACCAGTTCGCTCGCCCGCTTCGGACATGACCCCGGTCGCGTCCATTGGGAAGTAGCCAAACGAGTTCTCGTTACCCCAAGGGGATTGAGAAGCGCCTCAAGCTAGGAGGCAAGTCCCCAGGAATCGCTGCCTTCACGGATGTTGACTGGGGAAGCAATCGCGATGATCGACGCTCAATCGGAACATATGTTGTCAAGATAGGCGATGGAGCTGTTAGCTAGAAGAAGTCATGTGTCGCACTGTAGTCGACGGAAGCGGAGGACATGGCACTCTGTCAGGTATCGAAGGAGTCCGTTTGGATGGTCGATTTCCTGAGGAATCTTGGTGTCTCGCTGCGAGGACCAATGGTGGTCAACGTTGATAACCAGGAATATTGCTCTCGCTAAAAACCCGGTTTTCCATGACCGTTCAAAGCATATCGACATACAGTATCATTTCACGCGCGATCTCGTCAAGGAACAGAGGATCCACCTCGAGTATAGGATATGTTAGCGGAGCTCCTCACGAAGTCCCTGCCCCGCGCTCAATACGAGCAACTTTCCGAAGGCATCGGGTTGTTATAGTAGTCTCGACCTACGCTCGGCTTGCAGCAAGGGGGTGTCCGTGCATCAGTTCCCCTTATTTTGCTTTGGTCTTTGCCGACGGTTACAGCCCTCCCGACGGTAGTGCTCTCGGTCTAGTAATATGATGTGGCTGTCTATACTGGTCGTATAAAGCGCGCTCGTAGCAGGACTCCTCAGACTCAGTTTGCTGATCGCTCAATTCTACTCTTGTAATACCTTTTTTGGCTTATGTCTGACCTGTACCGTGTGACTTCGTCTAGGTACATCTATACATAATGAGTTTGATGATCGCTCACTGAGCCTTTACTTCGTCTAGTTTTCAACAATATCGGGATTTCCCATCGACAAGGGGGTTTCCAAAATTAATGCATTGCAAAATTGCTTACACCCGCCCTCTTCAGCTAATATTTTACAAAATCCCAACAAGGCACATACTCGTGGTCCTTGCATAGCTACTATGGACCAAAATTCATTTGAACTCGTCCGTCTGCCTCTGCTACTAGTGACGCTCAAATGCATAGAGATGCCCGTCCTTGGTGGAAGGTCCGGCCAAGCGCACTTCTCCACGGGAACCAGCAATGGAATTTACCGTCTTTGAGGTCAATGTGCCATTTATGCCGCCAACTTTGTCAAGCACTAACGTAACATACCAACGCCTACACTGCCAAGCCTGTTCCTCTCCAAGTGGCTTGGACGCAACATCCTTTTTAATTGTGTGGGTTTAACAATTTATTACTATTTTTAATAGCGCTACAGTTGGTAGACACGGAGATGATTGGGCCGCAAAGTCGGCGGCGTCAATACTCTTTCCATACCATTGATTCCCGGAACGCCGTAGAGCACGGAGGAATTCTATCCAAGTTTCAACCCCCACTTTCTTCTCACCACGAGAGCCTCCAGTTCCTCAAAGCAGGTATCAACGACATTTGCGCCAAATCTTCATTCGTTACCTCCCTCAAAAGGGTAGGTGTAGCCTGCTAAAGTACAGGGTTCCATACAGGAGCCACACACGCAGTGGAGGCCAGAGCATCGCCGGACACGAGCAGATGTGGCCCGGTCCAGCTCGTATGTTGTAAAGTAAACTCGCTAAACGGGCACACAGCAGTCTACAACTTCGGGGAAATACAAAATCCTGACATAGCCTTCTATATGACCGAATATGCAGTCCCAGATGCCTTACAATTGCTAAGTAGCTCGCGATGCCGATGCTGTATTGTTTCAAGCACGCCACAACTCTGCAGTCACACTAAAGGCGTCAAAAAAGAGTGCCCATATGGGGCATGTGTGGGAGAAAATAAACGGCCAGACCGGGGATCGAACCACGGGTCTCCCTAATACCGGAAGGGCGTGCTAAACCGCTGCACTACCGGGCCCTCGTTGGAGAGGAATCACCAACTCCAACAGCTTGGATATGGTTCCAGAACGGGTCATACGCCACTCGGGTTTGCAGTGTGCATCATCTTGATCGTCACCTTCTCTTCCTATTGGTATCTACCACAGACGACGTAAGGACTTCCATGCCCCAAGCCAGAGACAATCCTTACGAAATTACACCGCCAGAGTCGAAAAGTCGGTCAAATTTGGCTGTAATGTTGAAAGGCATTGCATGGACGGAGATATATTGACAAGCATTCACCTACAATCACTGTATAGAATGGAGGTCTGCCCTGACTACGGTGAATTCTGACTGTTTACCTGACTGTCTCCGTGACTGTCTCCGTTACTCGGGACTTCCTCTCGTACCTCCATTCCTGACTCCATCCTTGGCTTTTCTGAGGAGGTCCAGCTTCCCTTTCATATTATCTAAGCTACTTTGCATCTTTGCCAACTGCTCCACACCAACACCTTTCTCTTCCATGGTCCCGCGGCGTTGTTCCAAAAGTAAGGTTGTCTTCTCCAGGTGGTCCGAGAAGCTCCCCGACAAGGATAAGCTACAGTAGTCCGCTACTAACTGCACTAGCTCATCCATGGCTTGATCCATGTCGTGGTTGAGTTTATCCAATGCTCCATTACACGCGGCTATGTGTGCTTCGGTCTTCTCCTTCGCGTCCTTTGCCGCCTTGCACAGCTCCTTCACGTTGTTGTCAGCCAACACCTGCGGACTTTGCACTCGCATCCACTTAGAATACCAGTGGTAATGGTGCAAGTGGGGATGTTTGCACTGGGGACATGACGTGAATTGCCACAAAAGGAGCCACAAAACACGGCCAAATGAATGTCGCACACCGCAAGTGGAATAGCAGTCAAGCGTGGTGCAGAGATAATTGAGAGTCGGATCGGGCTGCGGCTTCCAGACTGGCGCATTCATTATCTCTTCGAGGTGGGACAAAATGTCCACGGTCTACAGCCAACGAACATAAGATTTGAACTCCAGATGCAAGGGAGGTGAAAAGCTCACAGCAGATTTCACTTGGGACTCCTCCATGAGCCCATTGATTTCCGTCATCTTGGCTGTGGTTTGGTCCATCTGGGCAAGAGTACTGGTGATCTTGACTTCAATAGACTGAGACGTCTCGTAGAGTGTCACGATATCCGTCGTCGGCTGTGGCCCAAGGCCATCCAGCCAGTCAAACAGCTCGACCAACATTTTCAAAGCCTTCTGCTCCGCGCTCAGCACCACTTTCCGCATTTCCTTCCTCACTTTCTTGTTATCCAGGTCGTCCTTGAGCTCGAGGTACCTCCTCTGGAGCGCGATGGGGTTGTCGAAGAGAAACTGAGGTGCGTTTTTGAGAACTGATGAGATAGCGTCCTTGGAGACCTTCAAAGAGAGGGGGGTCAAGGTATTGGAGAACAAGAAGGCAATGTTGTTGGCCAGGGCTTTGGGGAAGAGAGCGGACAGAACGGAAAGTGCGTAGTCCATGCTGGCGGTGATAGGTGTGGTGCCATTGGCGAGGATGAAGATGGCACTGACGGAATCGATGTGCTCCTGAATCTCAGCTGCGATACTCTTCTTGTGGAGCTCGTCTTGCTGAATACCGCGAGTATCCGCGAATCCGGGCGCGTCTAGGATGCGAACCTTCGGAAACGGTTACGTGTACTTATAACATTCACACACAATAGCGCTTACCGATATACCGTTCCTACTTGTGAATTCATAAGCACGGGCCGAGTTGGTCTGACTTTGGCCGCTAGGACCACCTTGCTCGTTGCTGTGGTCGAGGAGCTCGAAGTCGTAGCGATCAACATTGTTGCCATGAAGGACATTCGCGATGAGTTCTAGTAGTGAGGATTTTCCGGTACCAGTCTCTCCAACAAGAAGGATAGTGTATTGGTATTGTGCTTGACCTTTGGTCTTTGACGTTTTAATGACCCCTTTCTTGAGAGACTCTACGTCGCTAGAAAATACTGTCGGAACCGATGCAAGCAAGATGCTATTGAACCTACTTGATAGTCGGAAGGCCATCCTCATCATCGGAGTTAAAAGTACTCCCGACCTCCAGAGGGAGTTCATCACTGGAAGAATTATCTGAGCTAGTAGTTATCCACGACTCTGAAAGACTCACGCCTCGGGCTTAGAATGAAGACCAGCTGTCATCGCTTGTCTGATAATTTGACTGTTTCGTGATGTCTGGAGCGGCGGAACAGACAATCTAGGGGCTAGGGGAGGAGGAAGCGATGGGACCGAGGATGCTCAGTCAAATCTTATTTCAAGGACTGATTGTCGGGAAGCTGAGCTGACATCTGCGTACCAGTTCAATCTCTGTGCGTGCCTTCTGGTACTTGACCAAGCTGCAACTGAGTCTGAGCTTCCAAGTGAGGTGAAACGGTATCTTGGCTTAGGTGGATTGCCACCCGCTAAGTCAGGATCCCGAGAGCGAGAGGAGCCTGAACGTCCACACAACGAGCGTGCATCGATCAACCGCTTACGTCATTATCTGCACTCTATCACTGTCTCACTTGAGCGTCACACATGACCTGTTTGAATACCACGCAATCACTCAAGGCAGGCTCCTGGCAGGGTTCGTTCCCGCCTGTTCTGTGCTTCGCTGAACCAGCCTTCGAAGCTCTAATATTACATATATTAATATTATACTGCCTCTCTCCTTTGTACCGCGCGCTCAGCGCAACCTTCCGAACACTTGAGAGACCTGTGCGGGCATCACGACGAGGCATACAACCCACATGACACTTCCTAAGGAGTGATATGGGTACTAAGAGACCCATACGCCTATAAGACCCGTATGGAGTGTGTGAACAGGCTCGGCGACCCAGCCTCCGATAGCCGATCTCTAACATAATATATCAAAAGGTCCAGAAGTTCCTTCCGGGAGACGGTTACGAGGCGGTGATGCCGAGAAGCGGATGCTCGAAGCACCACTTGCAGAGCGGGATCAAGCGCGTTGTAGGCCTTGCAAAGTCCCTGCCAGGCTCGGTTAGGATCCACTGATTTAGGGCCATCTCGCGTTCCATTAGGGTCCTCTATGAAAACGGCGGCAAGTCCTGCCTCTAGATGCATATCTACGGGAACGGTTAACCGTTGCCGTCTCGGTCCTTTGGTCGCGGCTACTTACCAATATGACAGTGGAAGAGCCAGGGACCAGGGTTTTCTGCAATGAAACGGATAGTAATAGGGGCTTGACCTGCGGTCCGCTCCTCTCGTCAGGAGTGCGCTGTGTATTCGACACAATTACTCACCAGCGGTAGCTACAAGGTCATGACGAGGAGGGTTGATATAGTTGCGGGGTCCAGTAGCACTTTAGACGACGTCAAAGGAGTGGCCGCTGTGGGAGAGTTAAGGTGTATGGAGCAATGAAGGGGGTAATACGCACTGAAGGTGGAAAGGATGACTGGGGAAGCCGGTGACGTTTATTTCCATGATTGAACCCGGGTTGATGATTATAGCATTTTCAGTGGGCTCAAAGTCGCTTTTTCGTTGGCAGGAACCCTAAGCAAGATGGGAAGAGTGGGTGGTTTGTACTGGACCCCGTTGACTAGGAAAGCCAGGCCAGTAGAATCGACCACAAACGTGAAGGATATGCCGAACACCTGGTCTGCCAGACCCGAACTGGTGATGCCCGGATTGTCGAGAGGCACTTCCAAAGAGGTCAGCTATTGTCACCTCACCTGACGAACAAAGTTCACATACCCAGGTTATATTCAACCAGCTCGGTGCTATTTGCAATTGTCGGGGTTGAAGTTGGGTCGGCATCATGGACGCCTTCATAGTGGAGTATGGAGCCAGAATGTCGCTATTCGAGGGGCTTTTAGGCTTGGGCGTTTACCCATTCTCCGCTGTCGAGGCCACTCGGCCAAACTCTACAGCCGAAAGCTTTCGTCACAAAATCAAGTTGAGGACGAGAAGAAGGAATGGATCGTATTGCACACACTGCCAAGGGCAGCCCACGCATATGTCAGTTCCAGAATGCTCCGTTAGCACTTACGGCGTCTGTTCAGCTGTCGCAGTTGTCGGTCTGTTGGTCCAGGTCGTGACCTGTGGGGAGAATAGAGCCGGTCACTCGAACTTTTAGAAAGGGATTTATGCATATTGTTTCACACCGTAGTTTCGCGGTGGCCACAGGTTCCTGTCAGCACCTCGGGATGGTCTAGTCTCCACAAGAAGGCAGTAAAAATAACAAGCAGCTGGACAAATGGATTGCGGGACACACGTGAAAAAGCGCTTATACTGGAGAGCATCGCCTGGGACCTGCCAAATTATGGGAGTCCTCTGCCGAGAATACGGCTGACAGTGAAAACCTATTTAAGTAAGGACACGGCAACTAGGCCACGTGTTCATATCTCAGTAACCTCCGAGAATCAACACTACCCCAAAAGACAACCTCTTCCTACTCCGAATCCTCCCGTCAGGTAGATCGTCGCTGTGAAACACGGTGCCAGATTGGTTGAGGAAGCTTAACGACAGTGCGACTACGTGTTTTTTTGTGGGTTACAAGTCTGAAGAAGGCGGTTATGGGGTTTGGGACCCGAAAAGACAAGTTGTCGTCGAGTCTAGAGACATTGTTTTCTTTGAGGATGACTTGCCATCACCCACTCTCAATGGCCTACCGCCCCGGCCCGTCGACGAGGGCGAGTCAGTAACACAGCCTGTACTCGACCACAGTATCAAGTCGACGGCGCCGCCAGACGCCGCCAATGCGCCCACGCTGTCCCCACCGTCCGCGGCAACGCCGACGACCTGCTACGGTTACGCACCAGCCTGTATCGGCGCCAACACCTCATCCGCGCATCACCATACGCCTACCTGGGCGCGGGATGAACAGGCCAGTTGCACCTACCGCGCGAGCTCAGGACGAGCCCCACTGAGAGAAGCACATGTGGTGTTTTTCACCACATGTGGTAAAATTTGTGGTGTTTTTCACCACAAGTCCAAAATCACCACAAGTACTTGTGGTGTTTTTCACCACAAGTCCAGATCACCACAAG
>Ga0307513_10001600_pt1 | contig 32507 bp, 30 predicted proteins | sample 15_EM_MG_FD_202174 | JGI IMG/M metagenome (GOLD analysis project Ga0307513, IMG submission 202174) | Populus trichocarpa ectomycorrhiza microbial communities from riparian zone in the Pacific Northwest, United States - 15_EM | ecosystem: Host-associated > Plants > Roots > Unclassified | place... | reverse complement strand
GCTGATTGGCTAGAGAGCAAGCAGGTGATCCAACAGTGGTATATTCGTCAGCGTCACCCCCTTGGCAACGGTCCCTATATACACAGTGCCTACGGTATTTTAAACTTTTGCTTTTTTGCCCTCTGCGATACCGGTATCTACAACTTTCTTTTTTTCCTTTTCCTTTTCCTTTTCTTTTCCTTTCTTTCTTTTCTTCAGCACGGCATGGGGTAGGTAGATAGAGTTATCATAGGTAACTTATGTGTGGTTTAGTGTTGCCTTTTCAAAGCACATGAGGAAATAACTTATTTATCGACTTATTAATTCACCTATTTATTTATTTATTTCCGATATTTACAGCATCATCATCCACCACCCAGGGTAAATAACATATCACAAAAAAAAAAAAGGAAACCGTCACTTTGAAGGCGAAGGGGTACAAGTACACTTAACCTACTGTACCGTACCGGTATCCTCTTCTACCCAGTCCCTCCTATTATACATATTATACGATACCCAGCCTACCTACCTATATACTCGAGTACCTATGATACTTGTCCATGATACCTACCTATAATACAAACCCACCTGCCTGTTAGAAGGCCCTGCGATAATAACACGCGGCTATGAGTAGGGCACCACGACCACGACTGCCACCACATGCCCAAATCACCTACGCCTGTCCAGCGCAGAAAAACGACAGTGATAACGAACCCCTTACGAATCTCCTTTCCTTCCTTCCATTCTTCTCCTTCTCCTTCTTCTTCTTCTTCTTCTTCTTCTTCTTCTCCTCCTCCAAGTCGATATCATTTCTCACAAAGTCTACCTTACTATATACTATACCTTACTTTACCTTGCCTACGGTACAGATACCAATCACCACCACCACCACCACCATGAATGACCCTGGACCCACTCCCTCGCACAGCACACGCCATTCCCTCCCTCCAAAAAAGGAAAAGGAAAAGGAAAAGGAATGAAAAATGGAGAGAAAAAAACGACTTCCCTCTTTCTTCCCTCCACCCTTCCTCCCGGAAAACCCTTTCTCCGAAACGGACCCCAGCGAGCACGCGCGCGTGCACAAGTTTAGCTCGGTTCGGTGCAGTTTGGTTTTACTTTTTTTGATACAGCACCATATCACTTGTATTACTTATTTCATAGTAAGCCATCATGTTGAGATGGATGGATAGAGCCAAAGTTAGCTTCGGCACCACCACCACAATACTATCAGCATTAACATCACCACCCCTCCTTCGTGCGCTGTACAATCTGTGAAGGGGGGAGTAAGGCTATGGTATATACGATACCCTAGAAGAAGAAGGGCGGTTTCTGAAATATCGGGGAGTATTATATGTATGCGGGTATGTGGGTATGCATGCTAAGTATGTAGGTCGGTGGGAATGTATGTATTGTGACGTACTTTTCCCGTTGACGATGGTGATGGTGATGATGACGATGACGATAATGCTAGCGGAAACCGACTTCCCATGTAACTGTAGCTATTGTATGATACACTAGCGTGGGGAATGAAGAGAACGAGAAGTGGAAGGAATTGGATCAAATGTTTATGAGTTGAGTTGAGGTTTCCATCAGCTGACAAGGCTATCGATTGGGCCTTGGTTAGAGGGGGGTGGAAGGGACATCAGGCCATTTTCTGGTTTATTAGTTATGTTAGGGGAGGAAGAGGAGGAGATTTTTCATCTGATGTGGAGGAGATGCAAGGAAGGTTAAAGGAGGCAGGTCGAAAGGGATAGAGAGAGAGAGAGAGAGAGAGAACGACAATGAGAATGACGACGATTATGGAAGTGGAAACGCGAAAACATACATACACGCTCGAGTACATACTTTACATTACCTAGAGAAGTGGATATAAGCAGTTAGGGAAGGGGGGTACGATATCTTCAATGAATTTTTGGAAAATTCCACCATTCATTGGCCAGCATTGCGTGCTGCTCTCCCACGACTGGCGTGAAAAGATCCTCGGCACGACTGACAGCGCAGCAAAAACTAAGATGTACTCGAGTAAGCTAGCAAGCAGTTACCGTAAACACTTGCAGCTCATCTAGTCCCCAGCTTCCAATCACGGATTATAGCTGATGTCATTTGGTTTTGGATCCTTTATACGTGTATGATACCAATATGTTTTGAAGGAGGTAGGATTGATTTGAGTAGGTAAATAGCTCTCTCTCTCTATTTCCCTATCTGCTTCGCTTTGGTTTAGGCGGGGTAATCTCACGATATTTGACGTGGGCAAATTGATACTGCTACTACCCCCTTTTTGCTGCCTGCTCGCCTCTCCTGCTCACGAGAGACGGCTTTCTTTTCGTTTCATTTTCCCCAATCCCAACTCCTGTAAAAATGAAAAACCATATCCGCAGTTTCCTCACAATAATATCAGAAAATCATTTTATGCTTTCGTTGTCGAGCTCTCTCTAGATATCCTTGATCTCCTGCGCTTGCTTGCATGATGACATTGTGGCTCTCGGTGGAAGCAGCCATGGAAAGTTTTGCTCTGGTGAATAGCCTTCAACCCGCTCCTCTTGCCCTTGTGAAAACATACTCTATACCCAGGCCCTAGGATTGAGGTCGCTCCTTGCCCTCGGTGGCGACGCACCAAAAGGAGCGCGACCCCAATCCGGCGACATAATTCATTTTCTCTATTGCTTTTCCTCCTAAGCGAAATCCATTCACCGAATAGTGGACCCTGGGGAAGGGGCGAGAGCAAGAAAGAAAGAAGAAGAAGAAATAATATCGTCGGATGAGGATTCTCGAGAAGGAGAAGGAAAAAGAAAGAAGAACAGTGAGCACCCATCACAACAGGTTCATCCAAGAGCCGAATCGCGTAAATCAATCAGTTTAAAACGTTTCGATGCAAACCCCTTATCTAATGCTTTTTTCTTTTTATTCTCTAACCTCCCCTATTCCCACCTTTCCCCTCTTCGACACTTCCTTTTCTTCTTTCCGTCCTCCCCACGGAGTTCTGTTGCCCAATTGGCCGCTTTGCTGAGTTGCAGCCACTTCAACCATCTCGCTACCATCATGCCTGGCACCAAACCCATTATCATGACCAGTCCCTTCCCTCAACACTCCTCTCCCTCTCCCCGATCATCCATTGAGTCCTGGACCATGTAGTCATTTTATTCGTGGCCTCTTCGGAAACCTCAACAATTCTGTTGCTCCGACCCTAACGCGCTCCCCGTAGGGGGAAGAAACAAAGGCCTTCCGAAGCAATCATTCGTTTAGTGTATATTCGCCTGCTGCGCTTATAAATTTCCCCTGAGATAAAACTTACAGCAAGGACGATACTCGAGTATAAATTATTCCCCAGCAATACGCAATCACACCAGCAGGAAGACAGGCAGGCACTAAAGACCTCTCTCTCCCCAAGTTTAGATCCCCCACCTCCAACATATTGCGTTACCGGAGATCCCCATTAGTCCGCCTTTCCAATGCAACAGAGAGCAGAGAGCAGAAAAGATGAGAAATAAGAATTCGGAGAAAGATCGATCGAGAAGAGATATATGATGGACTTATTATTATGAGGCTCAAAAATAACCAATAATAATAAGAAATGTCTAGTCGACCCCAATCCGGACTTTTTTTTTTCCATGATGGAGGGGCAATGAGGGGCAATGGAGGGGCTCATAGTGGGGTTCAGGGTCCGATAACCAACAGGGCCGAGCCCTATCGATTATCGATAAGTAAGGCAGGCAGGTAGGCAAAGCAAGCGGGTAAGCAACACGGCATACGATAAGAAACTAAGGTGATCAAGCACGCTCGTGAAAGAGAGGACTAAGCAGCTCAGGCGTTCTTGCCAAGAATCCCATCAGCCGATATTTTGTGGGAACAAAATTCCAAATTCACACATAATCGCACCGGACCCGATAAACACGAAAGAAAGAAGGAGGGAGAGATGCAGAAGCAAAAAGCTTAGGTATGATCAGGAGGTTCGAAAAAGATTGCCACAGTGTGGGTGAAGTACGAATTCATAGCACTCGTGCCGGCACAAACAGCATGGCAATTGCACGTTTCTAAATCTTCAAACAGGAAGGGGCACAAAAAAAGCAGGAGGGGGAGAAAAAGGAAAAGGAAACAGCACTTTTGCTCACTCAGGTTGTTAAAGGTGAACAAAAACAAGATAGGATAAGACACAATACAGTACCGTGGAAAAAGACAGAGGAAACAAAAAAAAGAGAAAAAGAAAAAGAAACGGAGACCAAGAACCAGCACATCCGTGCACGCACGCAACACACGAACGGCTGTACTGGACGGTACGCATTTCTTTTTTAAGAGGAAAAAAAAAGCCATATCGCCCTCTCCGGTCTCGCCTGATATCTACGTCATAGATGGATTCTCGACTCCCTCGACATATCACATTTCTGAAACTTTGTCCCTCCCGGCACTGTAGTAACAACAAGCCCCCCCGTACTTCCGGGAGACGACATACATACTTTCCTCTCTTTCTTGCGTGCCTACGGACGGCGGCGGCGGCGGTACAGTGACCCTACCCAAGTCAACCCTCCTCCCTCCAACCACCACAACGACGGCCACCGCTCCTCCCCCTTGTACGAGTACAGTACTTGCGTAATGCCTTCAACCACCGACCCCCCCGCACCAAAGGGAATACGTTACAGCCAGCCCATGATATAATACAGAGTAGCAAGCAATCCCTTTTTTCCCTACGGTCGAGGAAAACAGAACCTAGACTACATGCAGGGCGGCTCCCGCGGCCGTACAGGGTGTCAAGGGTAAGTCAGATGAACTGTTCCCACTGGCTCCTTGGTCACTTGGTCAGCGAGAGAGCAGAATACTGGTATCATGAGATTTCTAGGGGGAATTGTTTGCCTTCGTCCGACTTTTTTTTCTTCCCCCTACCCAAAAAACCGCCAAGTCTGGCTCTTTTAATGGTTACACTCACCAAACCTCGGCCACTTGAATTCGTCTGACCTATGCTCACCCCCCCTTAGTACATCCCTCATCCCAACTGGCAAAGGCAAAGACAGGGCAATGCAGCTTCCCTGTCTCCGGTAAAATGCAGCAAAGGCAAATGGGAAATGGCCATGCAATGGGGAATGATGGATGGATGGATTGATGGATGAGGAAAATGTGATATGAAACGCTGCATGAAAAAAATGAAAAAGTAAGGTTCTGTGTGCCCGCAGTGTAGCAGTGCATGGTAACTGCAGAATACTACGGTATGGGATTTTGGCAAGTCTGGGTTCGCTGTGGTTGTGGATTTGTACGAACGTGTATACTTGGTTGAAAAGAGGAAGGGAGACAGGAAAGAGGAAAGCAGAGCTGAGTTGTGAAGTTGCTGAGTAGATGGGCGGTCGGATGGATACAGCAGTGTTTAACTAGTGCGTGACGGTGGTATCGTACTCAACCCGCCTCCATACGGCATGAGGCCGGTACTATGGTAGACTACGGTGCTACAACTGCCCAGAGCAAAGGTGGTATGTACTAGCACGGTACTCGAGTACCTACCGGCAGACACTTCCACCTTCACCCAAGAAGTAGCCTCAGGTGAAACCCTACAATTGCACCAAGACCAGACCCCCTCCCCGAAAGTGCTTAATCCCACCACCACCACTACCACCACCACCCTTACAAAGTCAGGACACGAAGTCCCATCAAAAAAAGAAGTACACTCTACCAGTACCGGTACGTATTCCAGTGCCTGACCGTTCCCCCCGCCAGATAACAACGCGGTACTAGTACTTAACCGTGAGCAAGAACTGAGTCACCGAACTGTAACTTAGTATATATCCGGGTAACCGGAACAAGAGTTTTGCAAAAAAAATGCTGTGCGCCGCAATTACCTCCCCCCCTCTCCGCGGCTGAGATTTTCAAAAAATAAAATAAATAAAAATATCCTTGTTTATGTGATGCGCACCGAGGATATAATATATTAATCGGGTGTGTGTGTGAGTTGTTATGTTAATACAGGTGTGGTAAGTCAAGTACGGTAGGCTCAGCACTCGAGTAGAGTTCATCTCAAGTCAGAAAAAATGTCACGACCCGAGTCTGTATTATATAACTTTGCCTATACTTGTACATATCAAGTATGGTGCCGTACGGGTACTTGGGTTCTTCTTTCACTGCTGGTGCCGGTGCAACGCCATAATAGCACCACTATGCAATTCCTCCCAGAGGAAGAAAGGACGGGAGGAAGGAAGGAAGGAAGGAAGGAAGATAGGAAGGAAGGAAGGAAGATAGGAAGGAAGGAAGGAAGATAGGAAGGAAGATAGCTCGGATAAACTTACACAAAGTTCCCACCAAAAGCGGAAGAACCATGGTGACCTCAATTTGGAAACACGGGTACATTAGAGTACTTTTTATTATTACATACGGTAGGGTATTCTCACCACCCAGCTAACTAGTTAGTTAGCTAGGCGGCAGCCCGGTGTGAAAACCGTTCCTGATTACCCATCCAGCGTATACCATATACCTACCTATCTACTTTACCTATCGCTCACCCGCCCGTAGAGGGAAAGGAAAAATAGTAATAATCACGATGGACTGGACTGGCAATGATCGGTTTGATATGATATGGTAATAGCCTACCAACAAGGCCGTAAAAAAAAGAATACTCTATCATACGGGGGAGGGGGGGGACGCCCGATTTCTAATCCAGCCTGTGACTTGGGAAAGAGAGAGAGGGAGGCAAAAAATGCATTTCTGTATCTGGACGGAAAGGATTGACATGCCGTAGCGTAGGGTACAAATTACAGGGGTGGATCAAGCATAAAATGATAATACGTTGCGTGACCAAAATGTCGGTAGGAATGGTACTAGTACAGTGCACGTAGAAAAACATGGTCCTAATGGGATGGGGACCTCTGCTGTTACTTGTACTGGTACTTGAGTATTTCTTGCTTGTTGCCTTGGTCGGGAGGTGGGTTTTTGGGAGGTGCGGATTGGTACCGGTGTTTACCCACTTATCTATATACTACCGCGGCCCCAATGCACCGATCCAGAAGTTAATTCTTTCTTTCTTTCCAGACTTTCTTCTTGTTCGGCAGATGGATAAGTTAGGTAAAGGTTGCCTAGCCTTTCCTGATGTGTGAGCAGGGTGTAGTTGTATGATGCCGTTGATTTTGACCAAAATCGACATCAAGGCTCCTGCTCTGCTTTGTATGCCTTACCCCCCTCCCTCTGGTGTAATAGTAAGGGGAAACAACGAATTAGAGGGGGGACGCCAAATGCTACGGCAAAAATCTTGTATGGCAAAAACATCAGATCTGGTAAGGCTGTCCTGTTCTATTCGCTCCCTCCTACTTTAGTATGGATAGTAGAACTTTCTCGTACGGCATGTATGATGCATACACCCATACCGCACGTATCGGTACCTAAGCCAATCTGCACGACCCCGAGAAAAATAAGAGAGAAATAGACGATAGGGAAAGAGAAAGCAAGACGTGTGGCTACGGAACCGGAGAGCGAGAAGGAAAAAGAAAAAACGCCACGATCAATATCATACACTCATGGAAGGAATGATATAGATCTACAGCGCATATAAGACATTTTGATCCTTTTCTTTTTCTTCCTCTCCTTCTTCTTCTTTGAACATACCGGTAGTTGATGAATCGTTTAACCTACGGTGCCATTCTCGTCGTACAGTATCATACTAGTATACCAAGCCCGCCAGCCACAAGCAAAGTCAATCAACCCATACCATATCATATCCATCCATGGACAAGGCAGGATAGGGCTGGACAGGAGGAGTAGGCATAATTGCTGTATGGCGCTGGGACAGAATGAGATGGGATGAAGGAAGGAAGGGAAGTAGCGAGACAGGGCAGGACAAACAGGGTCTTTCATCGCCCGGTTAGGGAAGCAGAAAAGAGAGGCTGAGAGAGAAAGGCCGAGAGGTGTGTGAGAGAGAGTAAGAGAGAGAGAGATATTTTATACCGGTGTGTCGTACGGTATGGTATGTGTGCGTGTACTATGTATCTCCAGCTCCACCGGAAGTAACTCAACTCTGTCCATCATTTCCAACCCTTTTTTCTTTTTCTCCCTCTCTTGTTTTCTTTTTTCTTTCCTTTTTTACTTTTTCCCATTCCCAATCGAATTACCGGTATTTGTATTATTACTGGCGTTGTATTATTTCTTTTTTATCATACCTTTTGGTCAATGATAGCTGTGCGGCTCATTCCTCTTTGGCTAGCTGGTTAGTTGGGCCGGTGGTCGTTGCCGTTGGCTTATCAGATCAAAAAAAAAGTCTATGCAAAGGCTAAGATTAAGACTTGGCCCGGAGATCAAAAGTTTTCGGATATCTACTTTTATCGTAAACAAACGAATAGATAAACTGCACAGTACAGTACCTACCTCTTTCCTAGTGTTTGGCATATGTATGTTTGATGTGTATGTATACCTGTCTATCTAACATGACTCGTACATAACAGTTCGGCACACGGATTTTACCCTTCCGCGCCGGGTGGATCTCTGCGGATAAATCTAGACTAACATATACGGGTGAAACTAGCTCAGATAGAGTAATGTAGCGGTAAGAATCAAAAGGTCCACCACCATCACCACTACCACCACACACACATTCACCGAACGAAACGGGACGAACCCTCAACGTCATGAATAGCCCAGAAATGGAAAGCGTCGAACGAGCCCTGCCAACGGGTCTTCCCTTCCCACCCCTTTCGCCTTCACTTTGGAAGTCAAAAAAGAAAGAGAAAAAAGACCTTCGGGAACTATCGTAGACAACACCCATATTAATATCGCTATCGTACGAGTAGACTAGCCACTATCCCTCGTATCGACTCTCCTTATCGGTAAATTCTCATGCCCAGCCAATGACATACGGTATCTAATCATACGGCAAGGGTTAAGTCATTGTAAGGAACCTAACCGTACTTCACTCTACCTTACCCTTACCTTACCCCAGCTAGTCGGGTACTATCGCGTCTGCCGCAGCACCTACTCAAGTATCCAGCACGGCGAGAGGGAGAAAAAAAAGGATCATCCCCAATGAGATGTATTGCAGACAGGCAGACAAGACCAAGAACGGGAGCAGGAGCAGGAGTTGATCTACCGGTCAGTCTTCGTCAACCACACGTGCACATGCGGGAAAATTGAAAACGAAATAAAAATCCAGGCAAGAAAGCCAAGGACCCATCATCCACAAATGAAGCACAGAGGAAAGGGAAAGAATGAGAGGAAAGAAAGGGACACTTTCGTACTCATCATACCTATAATACAGTGCAAACCACACCGAACCGGCACGCTGCAGAAAACGGCGAGAATACAGCGGCACAGTGTACCGAATGCCGCAACGTCAACCATTGTTTCGCGTGGTTGCGCAAAAAAAAAAGGAATAGCAATAATGACCCTTTTACCGAGCCAGCGATCCCAATGCGCGATTGTTATCCACTCCCACGCTCAGCAAGCCTCCCCCCCGACGTAAGCCCTGGTACTGTGTCACTCGGGGCGCTTGTATCGATAAGTTCAAAGAATCGAGCCGAAGTGAAACGAAATAATTATGTTCATAAAAACCCGGAGCTCCCGCATTGCCTTCCCCTGCCCTGTCCTGCCTCAGGGTACGATATCGTCGTACTCCCAGCAGGCAAAAAGTACCCGAAAACAGGGATTCAAGAGATATACGGCAGAAAATCCCTGCGTATCGACGTCCATACAAATTCACCACCCCTGTTTTTGGATACTTCCTGCCTGCTATTGTACTTTAGGAGCGTTTGTACCCTACATGCACGACACAGGCCCGGTCGACTAGCTTCAGCCGGTTGGTCGGTCGGTCGAAATAGTGGCTGGCTTCGTTGTTCTGTCTTGTCCTTTTTTTTCTTTCTTCCTGTGATACGGAGACGGAAGCATAAAGTCTCATAGCGGTAGGGAGAGGCAGAGGCGGAGGAAGGAGGAGAGGAGGAAGTCATGTGCCCTACTGATAGCAGGAGTGCCATCATCACATAGGGAAGTGTGATTGGGGTTTCAGTGCGGTAGGTAAGCAGACTACAGCCGCACCCCCGCCATCCCAGACGGCCAAAATCGAAAGAATCCGTCCGGTACAGCGGGTGATCCGGGACAATATGCCAGGCCCCGGCGTGCCCAAGCAAAGGAATTTGGGACTCACGAAGGTTCGGACGGGACAGCGAGGCGTCCGGATTATCCAGATCCGTGGTTGCGTGACAAATGGAGGAATGGGGGGAGGGTGTATGGAGGGATGGGTCAATCAATCAAGCAATGGGGAAAGGGGTGGCCGACGCTGAAGACTACGAGTAGGTTGAACCACGACATGGTTTTGTTTTACAGAACTCGTCTTTCACCTCGTCTTATTTTAGGGGGAAGGTGGGCGATAGGGTCGGTCATTGTCTACTTTACCTAGCGGTACGCACGATATGGTATATGCGTGGGGTATACGACGTTGGAGAGGATAGGCTGCTATATCATACTGTAGATACTAGCAGGTCGGGGTGTTTGTCCTGAACGTGAGCGGCTAGAGGGAGACTAGCTAGCGGGGGTCAAATTGTTTGAGCTTTTATTCGCGAACAAGTTTCGGTTTCCACGAGAGTCCAGTGAGGTTTTTACTTGTACCAGTACAGTACTCTACACTCTACAGGCATTGGAGAGTAGGCGACACCATAACCACATCACGTACCGTAGCCCACCCACCGCCGTACGGCACCCACTATTTCTCCCTTCCTCCCCCCTTCCTTCCGTTCCACCCTCTTACCGTACCCACCTCTCCCCAAAAAAATAAAAAAATCGACGGGTCGCTCGCTTCGCGAACAAGGGCCACCACCACCACTTCTGGCAATAAAATACCAAACTTCATACCTGTAGCAGTGGACCACCACACAAAGCAGACCATCACGGTGCACAACGTGAGTGTGAATTGTAGAACACTTTCTGTGTTCCCAAACTTTGTTTTTTTCTTCACCTGCGACCCAAGCGAAGCCCAAAGCACCACTCACCAGGCGGCCACGGTCGTTTCGGGCGCGTGGCGTGCTGACGCACTTTCGATCTTCCGGTCCAATTAGCTTCAGTCCGACAGGGAACTCGTTTGGGATGGATTCGAAAGAAAATCTGGGGTCATGCGGGCAATCGAAGGGTGGTGGAGTGGAGCCCTCTCTTAATCCTTGTGTACTCGAGTAATTATTAGTTTTTTGTTTTTTTCCTTCTTCTTCTCCCTCCTCAGACTCCTGCTCGATGCTTGCTTGCCTGCTTTGTCTGCCTGCCAGTTCATCGAAACGAGAGATGCGACGGGCAATATAATCTTGCGGATTGGGTTGGAGTGGGAGGGCGGAGTTTGTTTGGGCTGATACCGGTAGTTACTGTACGAGCAGTTTAGCAGAGGCTAATGTATGGTGATGATATTATAGTTGGGAGGCAGGTGGGTCTTGGAGGAGAGTTTACTCGCGGAATCGGAATCGATGGGGTCGGCTTGTTCCTTTTTTTCATGTCTCAGTTTGGTAGACATTATTGATAAGATGATTTAGATTATCACGCTTGAGTATGATGGTCTACGGTACATTCCCTACTGACGCTGCTGCTGCCTAACTACAGTGCCGGTACCGCACTATCGACCTTCATTAGAGACGAAGGATAGGTTGAAGGTTTGATAGTGCTTGTATGGAGTGGAGGAATTGGGTAGATGGGGCTTTGCCATTCGTACACCACTCTATTTGCGACAGCAAAAGAACGAATACAATGTTAACCGGGGGGAGAAGAGAGCAAAAGGTGAAAAAAGCGACCTGTTCCGCTCGGTTTACATCAACAGATTGGTAGAAATATATACTAGAGTATTGGCGAACGGAAGTCACACAGTCAGACAGTAGCAGAATCCCATGCTCAGTGTGGGTAAAAAAGAAAGAAAGAAAGAAGAGAGCTCCACCGCACCAGTAGGCGCTACCTTGCACGGCAAGGTGAAGGGGATTAACGGATGGGGAGAGCGAGTTGATTCCTTAAGGGTCCTTCCTGCAAGAAAAGCTCGGATGAACAAACCAACTGCAGCTTCAACGGCCGAAAAACAGCCTCCCACACTCCTCCCCTGCTCCTGAAAGCCTCTGTCTCGGCTCTGATGATATTTCAGCTACTGTACGAGTACTCGAATATTATCACCTCAAAATATTACTTTTTGTATATATGGCTTTTCCGCTCGTATCTTTGTTTTCCCCCTTCTTCTCCAATCTCCACTCACGAGGGAAGCTTGATTTCGAAGAAGGCTGGGAGGGAAAGGCTGAGCGGCCAGCCTGAGTGTGATACAGGTTGGTGCATAAAGGTCCGCTTCAGAGCTCTCTCAGGTAGGTAGAGTGGTACATGAATTGCACACCGTGTTTGCACTTGGGTTTATTAATTGCCCAAGGAATCGAGTAGATCAGAACCTTCCGCTTCATCCATTGGAAGAGAAAGAACAATAAGTTTACCATGCTCGGATACCAGCGTTAGTCTGTGAGCATTCCCAATGAGTGGTCGTTTCTGATACACAGCCAAGTCTATGGATTGTAAAAGAGAAGAGATTCCGTGAACGCTATGATTATTATTTTTATTTGCCAGAAGCGGTATCCACCGCAGTTTGACCAATGCGATGGTGTTTTCCGGATTAACTCCCCACCCCAGTACCGGCAACCTGCTGCGAGACATACGCGCATCAAATGAAACGCGAGGGCGGCAGCATCTGAACAAAAAGTGATATATTATGGAACTCGTGCTCTGAAGAGAAGGGGTTAGAAAAAGGCCAAATAGAATAGCCAGATGGACAGGTAGGCAGAGAAAATCAAGCAAGCAAAGCAAGCAGCTACAATAGATAGATAGGGTAGGTCGGGTTGGGGGGGGGGCAATAGAGCAAGAGAAAAGAAATTATGATATCCTCAATCACACCTTACCAGATCTGTCGTACTGTGCATCCCAGATGTTCGCAAGTGTCCCGTATGGCTTGGCAGGGCGCCCGTTGTCTCAGTCTCCCAATGAGCAGGCGCCGGCATCGCGTGCACTTTACCCTTGCGGTTTGGGCTGGAGCCTTCCCATATGCGCCTTGTGGTTAGTCTCGATTAGTGGACGAAAAGAAAGAGGCTTGGATGTACCTCTACATATGTATCATGGTGGAAGAATATGCCATAGGACAGGCGGTGTACCGATGGCGCTTCTTGGAATCCCTCCCATCCACATCTCTGTCTGTCCTCAGCTTCCAACATCTCTCTCCCTTACACTCGCTCTCGTTTTCAGTTTCGACCCACAGCTAACGTGCCTTCACATTTATTGGATGCCCCGAGCCTACTTTATCTCGAGACGACTATCTCACGGATAATACTGCTGCTCTAGTTATCGATTTCTCGCTGTGCAACATCGTACAGTCACTCGTAGGACGAGCGACTGAGTGAGGGTCGGCACCCTGTTTGTATGGTGCGATGGATATGTATATTTATATGTACGTACGATACGGTACGGTACGATACGATATGTATGTATGTGCGTATGAATGAACGAAGTGCGTAGATACCCCCTTTCCCAATTTTGGACTGGTGGACCAGTCCGAGTGAGGTTGATGGGCTGTGATGCTGGTGCTGGATGATGATTATCTTCCACAACCCCCACCATGTACCTCTCTCCTTACCTCGAGGGCTCTGCAACCGCCCCTACAGCGCACTACCGGTAATGCGTATCTGTAGGCGAACCAACGCGCGAAGATGAATTTTGCAACCGGAGCTAGGGTCGCGATGCGATTACTGGTGCAAGTGCTGCATGTACTCTACGGGCGCACAGGCATTACTCCAGTAGGATAGGAACAATTCACGGGTGAGCGAGTGAGTAAGAGTGCAATTTGGTGAGAAGGGACTCTTCTCGTACCTTATCCATATCCATATCCATCCATTTATGAATTGAATGTACGAGCATACTAGAATCATTGAGCATCATGTACCAGCCTTTTCTAGGCTCTTCCCACACTAACTTCTTGTACTTCTGTTCGTTCGCGTGCGGTACATCGCACCTACTGTTAGAGTGTACCGGTATTGCACCAGATATCCAGCCTCCATCAATGTGATTGCTGGATATCACGCCTGCCTGGTCCTATCACATATCTCCTAGGCGGATCCCTGCCATTCACACGAAATGGAAATGGGCATGGGAATTGAAAGAGAGATACAAAACAAAATAGAATCAAATAATTCTTTCCCCAGCTTTTCTTTTTTGCTTTTCTGTCTCATCGTTTTTTTCCCTCAAACATCCTGACTGAGTTGATCATCAGAGACCGCGACTCACAGCAGCTGCATGCAAGCCAATTGAGCGTTGACGAACCACAGAGCATGAACTGCCCTGGGCTGTGGACAGTGCCGCGACATAGGCCGAGAGCATTCTGCTCGTGTCGCCGAGAGAAAGCGAAACGAGGCCTCAGGCATTCAAAACATGATACAAGAGATACTTTTCTCAAAGGGCGGCTGTTTCCCCCGGTTTGCAATTGCTATTTCGACGTAACTCTAACAAGATGCCATACCAATTCAACACGAGTTAAGGAAGGATGCCGTCTTTTTTATTCCCCTTCCCATCTTTTGCCTTTCTAATTTTTACTTTTTCTCTTATTGCACCATTCCAAAACTGCTTCTTCCCTATTATGGCTCTTTTTTTTTTCTTTTTTCCTCTTCTCTTCTCTATTTTCACTTGCACTCTCGCATTGATCAGTCCTGGAGCTAATCATGGATCAAGAAGTTAAAAATAATAACGTGTGAAAATAACAACCCCGAAATAAAAATTAATAGGAAAAAAAGTTCATGCATCGTATCACGGCTGGCGAGCTGGGTCAGCCAGTCACCCAGTCGGACAGCTCGAAAACCAAAACCAGACTGACTAACTGGATTGACTGACAACTAGCTGAGCAGGACAGCCGGCCAGCCAGCTAGCCACCCGGAAAACCCACACACATCCAGGACGGTCCATGACTGACCAGAGCGACAACTGCCTGGGCACGGGACGGAAAGAAATGGGTAATGCTGTAACGAAACGAAAAAGCTAGGCACTGAAGAGGGAATAATAGAGAGATGCGGCTTGCAAATCAATCATACAAAACGAGAAGGAGTGTTTGGGAAAGGAAGGAGGAGCCTCCTCCCAGCGAAGGCCTGGTGTTTAACTGCATAATTGATGCACACGGAAGTCGGGAGGGGGGTGCTGTTTGAAGAGGTGGCGCTGTGCCATAGAGCATGGCAAGTTTACCAATTGCATTAGTAGAGAGAGCCAGTAGACAAGAAGAAAGTGCTGGGGGAAAAAATCTTCAGCGATTGCCTGTGATATTATTACAAGTACCCAGGTGCTATTTTTCGTACAAGACAAGGATTGTTCTGCAGCCTAACCTGCTTTAACTGTTCACTAACTTTCCTATGAGCACTTGCGTATCTGCAGTGGAGTAGAAATAATTTTGGTAATTAATTCCTTCTCGGTGTGTCCTGAAATTCCTTGCTTTCAAACCGCTTGTAACGCCGGCCTATGATACTAGCTCTCACGCAATCGCAGGCTACACAGCTCACGCACTCACTCACATAATCTGGCTTCACAACCTGGCTCTCTCTCCTTGCAGTCTCGGAGTTGAACTGTTTACTTGCTCTTTTTGCTTGATTGTCAGTCTGCTTGACCGCCTATCTGTCGATCCGTTTGGTCGTTCCCGGGCACCCTAGACTTCAAGCCTTCCGGTATTACTTCCCCCTCCACCTTCTGGTCTGATCCCTCCTCCTCCTTCTCCTAAGGTACTTCTTCAACAGGTACACTTCGGGTTGGCCCGTAATTGAAGTTAACCAGTCCAGTCCTTCGTGTGTTTGCTCGTCAAGTCACACACTCACACTCGGACCACAGCTGTCGGTTGTCGAGTCACCCACGCATCTGCCAGACCCCATCCAACAACCCAACGCACCTGGCACCACCAACCCACCCTCCCACCACATATCCCCCCCCCCCCCGCTCCTTCCTTCAATTCCCTCGACCCTCAATTTTATCATTTCTTTTTCCATCCTTGACCTGTCCCGGACCAAGGACTCCGGAAAGCAATAAACATCGAGGCTTCGCCTTCACTTGTTCAACCGTTCACAGTCTTCTTTCCAGGCGAGTGTTGTCGTCTCAATTCGTCGCCTCATCGGTTTCGGTTCTGCCCTTTCGGACTCGGGTGGACGACTGGGTAAAGAGCGGACAGGAAAACTCTCGAGGAACCAGATTGACAAGCTCCGGTGACGCAAACTCGTTGGCCACTTCTAGGCGTGCTTCCCGTTCATCCGTTGGGCTCGAAAGAGAGAAAAAAAGAGTTTCCCCTTCAGTGTTCATCTCCGGATACACCTCTGTCCTATCGGCCTTGTATTCAGTGGATTAGCCTTTATTTTTCTTGCGGTGAATCACTTGCCAGTGCTCATCTGCTGTTCATTGCTGCCTTGGCTTGTGGGTACCTCCTTCAAACTCCCAGCCCTGCTTGCTCCGGAGGAAAAAAGAAAACACAAGTTTCCTTCTTCCTCTCTTTGCTCCATCTTTTTTTTTTTGGAGCCGGGGAAAAAATCACTTTTATTATTATTATTATTATTATTAACCATTGAATTATAGTTGTACTTCACGGATTCCCTGGAACCTTTGCGTCCGGATATACGGTGTGAAGTTTTTCTTTTCTCCTCCACCTCACTCTAAGCTTATGCCCGGGCGGACTTCTAGCAACTACGCAATAATGCTAACTTGTGGAATAGGTCCCCACTGATTGCCTTGGTGTTAATGAGAGCATCGTGCTTTGTATCGACAACTTGAGACCAACCCAAATACATTATCGATCCATCCCGATTTTCCGGAAATCTTTCAACCTGGCCGCGCTATCTTCGAAAGAGCTTCTGCTTCATAGTGAGTTCGGACTTCCGCAGGCGATTAGGACACGGAACATCGTTTCACTTACCGCCGGAGTCTCGTTCTACGCATTCGCCAATCACCCTTGAGAGCTTCTTTAGGGAGCAAATTCCCCCATTCCAAATCCACTTCTATATCTATATCTGAGCTCGAGCTTTGAAAGGCTTACTAGATCGTTGGATTGTGTTTCTCTGTGGATTGGGCCGCTTTCTGTCCACGATCTAGATTCCCCAGCATCTCGTCAATCTGACTACTCCCTTTCTCGCAAGCCTGGTCTGATTTATCAGCCTCGCTTGAATTTTTATCGGTGCTCTTTTCTTGAGCATGGCAGCAGATAATATCGTGCTTCAATCGTCAACCGGCCCGAACTCCCCTCCGATGTCATCCTCTTATGCTGGAGTGAATAATAGTGGTATGGCTTCGCCTGGCTACATCTATGCCATATGATTTCTTGTCATTCACTGGATGTGCACCGTGCCGTCTTTGCTGACCACTTTGCTTTTATCGTTTTTATCAGGCAATAAAACTCAGCCTCCTCCGCCTCCTCCGAAGACGGACAAACCCAGACCTCATGTCTGTGCAACTTGTTCACGTTCATTCGCACGTCTGGAACATCTCAAGCGCCACGAGCGTTCCCACACAAAGGAGAAGCCATTTGAGTGCCCAGAATGCACGCGCTGTTTTGCTCGGAGAGACTTGCTTCTAAGGCACCAGCAGAAATTGCATATGACAACGACTCCCAGCAGTCGTCCAAGAGCTAGCGGTCGGAGAGAGAGCACGAGCTCGGTAACGTCTTCTAATCCCGGGAGGGTCAGGAAGAACTCTGTTTCTACTACTGCTACTGGCCCAGTCAGTCATGGTGATGGTGGGGCCTCCGCCATGAGGGCTAGGCCTAGGGCGAATACAATAGCTCACGTAGACTCCTCAACCCTTGGGATGCTTGCAGCTGCCAATGCAAACGTGAACCGCGGGAGAAGTAATAGCAGTGCTCAAGGTAATGTGGGCGGTACCGGCGTAGGTTCTTTGAATCATGAAGAAACCAGGTATGTCTTTCCGAAGAATACCCGACCATGGGGTGCCTGGGCTCATGAGGGACCTAGGCACGCGGTACCCAAAATTGACACATCACTGTCTTCTTTGGATCTGGGTGGGATGATGCCTCGTTCTGCCTCCATGCTTCCTTCTGAATATGAACTTGATGGTCTGTTGTTTGGTGGAACTGTCAATCCGGCAGCATTACACTTTAATATGTCACCCCTTCAGCAACCAATTGGGACGCCAACTTCACCCTTCGGGCCCCCGTTCCCTGGCCTTGATTCTTCGTACTATATCGAAGATGACGATGACTACGAATGGATGAATCCTCTTGGTGGAAGTCTTATGGATCCCGTCGACCAATCATCCCCCAGTGCTTTCAGCACTACCTCGGCCGGCGGAATTAGCGAAGTTATTCTGAATGAGAATCCGGGATGGGGCGGTCAGATGGGTATGGGTGCGGGCTCCGGAAATTCTATCAATTTTAATTCTCCAAATGATTTCTCGGGGTCGAATTTTCATCATGAAACACCTCCACCACCGGGAACCATCTCTCCCAAAAGTCTTTTGGCCCAGCAATCGTCTCATGAAAATTACTACTCTACCTCGCTTTCTATCTCTCCCTCTACCATGAGCCACCATTTCCCACAATTCAATCACCAGTATGGCCCCAACAATCGCACATCTTCGGCTACTTCATTGCATAGCAACGGTGGATCATCCATGACCTCGCTCTCCGCCGAATCCGTGACAGATGCTACTCGAGCAGCATTGCTGGCAACGCTTGCACAAGCCCCTAGTGTTTTCAATAGCCAGGGGACCCAGAATTATCAACCTTCCCGTGTTCACCAACGACGGTACTCGACATCTACGCAGCCACCACCGGGAACAAATTTTTCCCCATTTCTCAGTAAGACTCCCGGTGTGCCCAGCACTGCTGACCTCCAGCGATATGTCGTGGCCTACATCAAATATTTCCATCCACATCTTCCTTTTCTCCATATCCCGACGCTCAATTTCAACTCCCCGGCATTCACCAATAGCTTCAAGGGTGGTCAGCGTAACAACGGGGTTATTGGAGGTGGTGGATGCCTCGTTTTATCCATTGCTGCAATCGGTGCCCTCTACGAATTCGAGCAAAACGTCGCCCGAGATATCTTCGAGGCATCCAAAAAGACGATCCAAATTTTCCTTGAAGATCGTAGAAAGGCCGATGTCACTGCTGCTCTTAGCGGTCTCAATACTAACGGTGCGAGCGGCGGCGATAGTGGGACTAATACTCCCGTTTGGCTTGTGCAGGCTATGCTCCTGAACGTCATTTACGGATTGCAGTGTGGAGATAAGAGTGCTTGTGAAACCGCGGTCACTCACTGTGCAGCATTGGTTACTTTGGCCAGGGCTGCTGGGCTGACTAGGCAGCCTCATGTGTCCACTAGACAAACCTTCAAGCAAGAAGACGGAGATATTCGTATGAGTGACTTGGAGTCGTATGGTGGCAGTGTGGGCAGTGATGGTTGGGGCGGAATTAACATCAAGATGGAACCGGATGAAAACGTAGAGTGGTCGAGCTGGGTCATTGCTGAGGAGCGGAAACGAACTTTGTACGCCGTTCACTTCTTGTCGAGCTTGCTTGTTGCAGCGCACAACTTGTCTCCTGCGCTTATGAATAACGAGATCCGCTGCGACTTGCCGTGCGACGAGGAGCTTTGGTCGGCTGGGACCGCTGCCGTATGGAAATCTCGTGGTGGCCTAGCCTTGGCGTCACAAAACTCGGTCAATTTCACAAGTGCTCTTACAGGGCTTTTGTCTGCCGGTCAACAAACATATGGTTCCCCAGGCCAATTCCAAAACTTTACTAATGGTCAACAGGGCGGTGTTCCCCCGTACCCGCCGTCCGGGATTATTCCAAGCACATTTGGGTGCCTAGTCTTGATTTGCGCACTTCATGTCTATATTTGGGAAACGAGACAAAGACAAAACTCTCGCCATTGGACGTCATCTGAGGCTGAGGCAATGCACGCTCACATCGAGCCTGCCCTCAAGGCATGGCAGGCTGCCTGGTATAGCAGCCCCCATCACAGCATTGAGAGGCCTAACCCGTACGCGATGGGCCCCCTGTCAGCCGATTGCATCCCTCTACTTGATCTCGCTTACATCCGTTTGTTTGTCGATCTTGGTAGAGCTAAAGAATTCTTTTGGGCCAGAGACTACGAAGCTATGGCCGAAGAGATTGCAAGAGGATGGGAGAATGCTCAGAACAACTCTCCATCGAGTGCTTCGTCTATCTCGGCGCATTCCGATTCGTCCTTCTCTGGCGCAATTTCACCCACGTCATCTCCTGCCTCACAATCCCCATCACCAAACCTACGACCAATTAAGATCGAACCTGGAGTGGCCCCTCGATACTCCACAAGCAGCAATTGCATGAACGTTGATTCTTCAAGTGCCTCCGCTAGGAGAGAAAGACATCTTCGCAAAGCCGCTTTTTACGCTGCAGATTCTCTTGCCATGTCTGATGCCCTTGGTGCCTCATCCTCCTCAACTACCGCTTGCCGGGAGCTTCCCATCCAATCAGCGCTGTGCACATTTGACTGCGCCCAGGTACTTGCTGAGTGGATTGCTACTGTTCAGGAACGTGTTAACCCTTATATGGGCGTTCTTGGGAGTGATGAGTGCAACATGGCAAGCCTTGAGGGATTAGTGATGCTTGAACATGAGGATCGAAAACTGCTCACTAAGGTTATGGAGATGCTGAGGAACGCTGAGATGAAGATGTCTGTGGATTGGAATAACAACCCGAATAGCCAAGGGAATAGCATTCTGAGAGCCGACTCTGGTCTGGGATCCAAGGTACTCAATGTGAGCGCGTACTTGCTTGACAAGGCTGTCATCTGGCCTGGTATATTTCCCCCTCGACACAATTACCAGATAGATATCTAACTTTTCTAGCCACACGCCTTATGGCCCAAGCTCTCCGTGCACAATCCGAGCACATGGAAGCACGCATCAAGAATGGCGGCCTCACACACTAAATCCCCTTGTTTGCCATATCCATCGGAAATGATGTAAGATGAAACGAAGTTCAGCGCGTCAGACTCGGCTTCCTTTTCGCCTTCGAGTCATCTAGAAAAGTTTTGTTTGTTCACTCACATAAATGGCACGGAGCAAGCGGTTTAAAGGTTCAGGGAGCTATACATATTTCCTTATAACTCTTCATTTCCTTGTATTTCTTACGTAAATAACGAGTGTTGCAGTTTCCTTAACCTTCCTTGTACTGGGTTTGGTTTTTTCATATCATGTATTCGGTCTGGGGCATAAGTGTTTCGTTCTCATGAAATTTTTAGTTTCCTTTCCCCCTCTCTTTAATTTCCTTTCTACGGGGCATGGTGTTTTTGATTACCTTCTGGGTTCCCTTTTTCTTTCCTATTTGTGATTTTAACCCATCTCATGGCATTGTACGTTTTCGAATGTTTATCTGTAAGGATGATAGGAATTTCTTTTATTCCATCTATCGGGTGAATGGTGCCCTGTGGTTGAATAAGCGTTTATTCTGTATTGATTTGATATTCCTGTCCATATTATGCTTTTTCGTTTTACATATTTTTCTTCCATCATCCCCCCCCCTCTGGGGCTTTTTTTTTCTTTCATACTTCCTTTGTAAGGGGATTTCTTAGTTTTTTGCTGATCGGGTCGGCCAGAGCGACAGCTTCCTCTATCAGAGGGGATAACGAGGATCCGATGGATTGGAGGGAGGTTCTCTGAGGCAAGAATGGGGGTAGAGGTGAGGGAGGGAAGGAGTGAGTGAGAGGGGGGGAGACTCGGGGCGGACAAGCACCAGGCGGACATCAAAAGGTCATATCCGGGGGAACCAAAAAAAAAGAGGTGGAAATCATAGAAAACCCAGAAAAAGACCTTTAAAAAAAAGAAAAACAAACAAGGAAAAGTCTGAAAAAAAAGATGGAAAAAAATTATGAAAAAACCTTTGTTAACGACCTATTTATGCAGAAAAAACCCTTTGTTTTTTCATTTTATTGTTGTTCCTGCCCTATCACCTTCCCCCCCGCTCCTTCTCCCTCCCTGTTCCCCTCCCTGTCTTGCCTCTTTGCCTTCCGTCCTGTACTCCTTTCCTCCCCCCTCCCTTTCCCCACGCACAGTCATTCACCCTTTCCTCACCTACCCACCTACCCACCTCCCTACCCTCTACCCCTACCTCTTCCCCTACCACCCCCTGATGCTATACTATACTATACCATCGCACTCGATATTCCGTTCTGTTCTATTATACATATCATTCCTAAAGACGACGGGGAGAGAGCGAAAGAAAATGTATGTATGTATCGAATCATATTGACGGTGTGATGGGAAAAAAGAAAAAACAAACAGGGATCCTTTATTCACTTTCCATTTCAGCTTTTTCATTCGAACTTTTTTTTCTATTTTTTTTAGGAAATGGGAAATGGAGTTTTGGGGGCTGTTTTTTGCATTTGTTTTGTTTTGTTTGTATTGTTGTCCTCTATCCTATCTTTGGGAAGATGATACGAGAATCTGATGAAATGATATCCGACTGAATTTATGGTTTAAGTGAATTGAGTTTTTGTTGTGGAGTGATTTTTCGTGGTGATGGTGCTGGTGGTGATAAGGGTCTTGTCTGCTTACCCTGTAGTATGGCTGACTGACTGATTGTCATGATGGGTAATTCGCGATTTCGAGATCTCGCTTGCCGAAAGCCTACTTAATTCCACCCAACCCTCCTCCGTCTATCGAGAAAAGAAATTCGTGTGTAGTAGTGGTAGAACGATTAAACATTATCCCACCTCCATCAACCAATAATTACCCATCATCACCACCTCCTTGAATTTTCGCATGTTTGAAATACTTCATCCCCATCCACGCAACAACAACCCACACCCACGCCATAACGCAAGTAAGTATCACCAGCGCGGGGTAATACCCGGGGATGGAGGCATCCTTGACGACACCGGCTTCATTCACGATTCTCGGAAACGGCGACTAAGCACAAAACCCCTCGTAAGCCCAACCGCCCTCCAAACCAACCTTCTCAGCCCCCCCCCCCCTCCACTGGATCGGGGCGGTGGAAGAAATGAAGTGAATACGTACATCCGGAACATCCCAAGCCCACTCCCAAACCCCCAAAACACTACCCATACCCACGACGAAGACAATCCACGTAGCCCCCAGCACAACGAACCCGTAGTAAGCCGTGTCGGCCGCGGATTCGATCTCCTGCTGGCGGAGGAGGAGCATGAAGCTGCCGCTTCGACTTCGCCTTCCCCCTCCGTTCACCATTACTACGTTATCGCCGCCGTTATCATCGTCGCCATTGTCGCCGTCGTCGTCGTGGATCGCGCTAGAAGGAATGGTTATGGGGGAGGGGGGTGATGGGATTGGCGATGTGTGGTGTGGGCGGAGGAGTAGGTTTGTGCGGAGGGAGCGGCCACGACGGCGGGGTTTTGTGGTGGATGGGGGGGTGGTGGTGGTGGTGGTGTTGTTGTTGTTGTTATTGTTGTTGTTGGAGTGAGGGGGGTGAATGGTGTTGGCGGTTGTGAGGGTTGTGGTGTCAGGGGAGGAGAGCGGGCTTGTGGAGGTTGAGGAGGTGGAGGAGGAAGTGGTGGAAGTGGAAGTGGAAGTGGAGGTGGAGGTGGAGGTGGAGGTTGTGTTAACGCTGGTGGTGGTACGGGTTTTGCGCCGCGTGTAGAGGGTTTCGGGAGGGGGTTTGTGGGTCATTGGGCATTTTAGTGGGGTTGAGGTGGTGTAGATGAGGTTGGTGTGGTGTGGTGTGGTTGGATTGGGTTGATGAGGTTCGGTAGTGGTGGTTGTCGTTGGAGGGTTGGGTGGGGACGAGTGAGAGAAGGTAAGGATGGAGGAATACAGGGCGGTTCACTTTGTCTGCGCGTAAAAGTGGCTCTGCCATATTTGTACGAGTATCATAGCGATGAATTGGTGCCGTGGCGGTGGATGATCCCCGTAGTTTAGATGTTATCATAGTGAATAGAACAGTGCGGACAAATTTCCTTCTTCTCCCCTACCGTTTGCTGTACCCGATTCTCGTGGTTGCGGCTTCTCACCTTGGCTGTTAACATGGCTCTTGGCTGTGATGTCTTCCGAGAACACACTAAGTTACCCCCTTTAACCAAGCTTTCGGGGGGAACTGGCGGTGTGAGATCTACCCTTTCAATTCGACCTTAGGGTGTGTATAGTAGATTCTCGGAGTTGAAAACGCCCTTCTTTTCCCTCGGCTATCCGCTCTCCGCCACAGTTGCCAAGAGATTCCGGCACCAAAGCTCACTCGCAGGAATGAGGAGGTGCAATTGTTGAGGTAATTGAATTACTGATTACTCTTTAATACAGCTTTTAGCTCAATGCACTGTAAATTAAGCGAAAAGAAGCAAGTACAACTGAGTAACTTCTTGAACCCTTTTTACAGGACGGAACGAGAAACCCATAACATCGAGTACCGGTAATCTAACCTTACGACCTTCAGAACACTAATGGCAAAATAGGACCTAGAAGTGGATCACAAAATGTGCCTATACTCCCCCGGTGTGCGCCAAAAAGCAATCGCGAAAGTAATCGCCGTGGCAATCTCAAGTATGCTCGATTGGCCCTACCGAAACAGCCCCCTGAGCCAAGCCCTCCTTGTATTTAGGACACCTTCAATTTTCGCGAACCCGGCCCATCCCGCCGCCACCGCCGCAAGATCCGCCGCCGACTCCCCATGTAGATCGGGCACATCCCTGGCCCCAGCCTTCACCAGCGAGGCAATAATCTCTTTCTTCCCGCTGAGCACGCCCCAATGCAGCACCCCAGCTCCTTCCCCGTCCAGATCCCCGGCCCTAGCCCCAGCCTTAACCAGCGCCCGAACAACCGCAACCTGCCCCCCCCTCGCCGCCCAATGCAGCGGCGTCCCACCAGCACTGTACCGGAGAATCCTGTCCACCGACTGCCCCCCTTGAACCAATATATGTGTCAATTGCCTCGACTCCAGCCAGCGTGAGCTAGTCCCGCTGCCGCTCGCACGGCAATGCACGCTCACACCGGGCGTTTTCAAGAGCACCCCTAGTACCTCTAGGGACCCGCCCAGTGTGGCCCAGTGCAGCGGCGTACCCCCGAGCAGAGGGTCCTCCATTATCGCGTTTGCACCCGCTTCGAGTAAGCACGACACCGTGCTCGCAGACCCGACTTTTACCGCGTGGAGGAGTGGCGTCTGGTACATTGTGTCGCAGGCGTCCGGGTTGTGCCCCGACTGCACGAGATGGCGTACCAGCCGCGTGTGTCCGCGGGACGCGGCCCAGTGCAGTGGTGGGAGGGTGTCACATGGCTCGTTGGCGAGTTTGTGCAGATGGGGGGTCAGTAGATTGTGCAAGTGTCTGCAGGTTTGGATTGTCTTTGAGAGTGCGTATGCTGGGAGGTTGTCGGCTATTAGAAGGAGAAGCTCGTTTGGGAGGGAGAGGAGGCGTGGCATTTTGGTTGGTTTATATGAAGGTGGGGGTCACGGTGGTAGTCGGGCGAGGTTTTGTATCTCATTGTGGGAGGGGGGGGGCGGGGCGGAGGGCGTATTTATGTTTAGAGGAGGGGGGGAGGGGGAGTGTCGGAATCTTGTTTTTTTTACGAATGCATGACGACCGGAGGTGGAAGATTAGGTGAGGTGAGGCGTGATGGATAGGGAGGTGGTAGTGGTGACAAAAGTGTACTACGGAGTTCCAGGTATCATACCCATAGGAAAGTTACCCCAGGTTAACCAGCAAAACTGTCCTTCCGCGGTGCGAAAATTATCTCCCCGGGTACTTGTATGTGCGAGGCTACCCCAGCTACAACTATATTCTAATAGCCGGGCGGTTTACTGCTAAATACCCACCACTCCCAAATCCTTAACAAGCTTAACCTACTTATATACATGCATTACAACAGCCGTATCACGGTACACCACCCCGTACCCGTATCGGCTATCCCTAAATCTGGTACCGCGGCTATCTACTCGGCGCACAGCATATAACCCTACGATCACACCCGGCGGGTATCCATCAATTAGTGCTTCCCCATACTTTCGTTACATTACCCCCCATTCCTATCCCTTCCGCCCTCCTCCCTCCCTCCCTCCTCCCCCTCCCCCTCCTCCAATCCATACCCTCTGCCTCGCGTCCCGGAAGGGAAGTGTTTATGTACAACGGGCTGCTTAATACCAAATTCTTTTTTGTCCAGCACATATAGGTTTCCGGTACTCGTAATGTCCTGACGTTTGTGAACACAACTGCTATTGCATGATGCCAAGATCAGGGCGGTATGCAATAGCAGTTGTGTTCACAAACGTCAGGACATTACGAGTAGATGTCCTAGATTGACTCTGGGTGGCGGAGGCGGCGCTTGTAATTGCGCACCGAGTTAGGGTTGGGTTTGAGTATTTTAGATTTCTCTCATTTTTTCCTCTTCTCCTTTCCTTTTTATATATATAGGGATCTGTAGGATACTGGATGCTATAGAATATTGTTCCGTATACGGGTATAAGATCCCAGGGCTTTGCCTGCCAGCTGTTTGGGTCCTACCAGTATAATAACTACTACGTTTGACTAAAGTGCCTATGGAAGGGAGGGTTCCGTGGTGATCAACTGTTGAGCCTGGGGGGGAGAAGGGGAGAAAGAAGAGCGAGACAAGCAATTTTGCATATCTCCCAACCGCTGAGCTGCCCTATCTTGAATAGGTGCCGGTACTGAGTTCAGAAAGAGCCTCACAGCCGGTTGGCGCACGTTAATTGAGTGTGCCTGGGGCACGATAATGCGAGATTACTACCTCAGAATCCTGTGAGATTCTCCTTTCCCTTCATACTCTACTGCACATACCGACTGCTTCTGCGTGGCCCCCAAAGTACTGCTCAAGGGTTTATCCGTGCAGCGTGCCCTACGAGTAATATTTCACCCTAGGCCGCGGAGGTGATACCTGTGTCTAGCATACAGCATCTGAAAGTGAGACGGTTTTTTCCCCCTCTGGTTCGGTGGTTCTAACAATAGCGGTAGGATATCTTTGGGTACTTATTACGGGATACAAGCACAGTACCCGAGTCCCAGAATTGCAATTTACATACTTGTATGAATATATTTCTTCCTTTCGAGCCCGACGGAGTCTAGATTTTGGCTGTGGTCTAAGCCCAGGCCTTTCTCAAACTTAGGGTCTGCTTAGCTCACTGTGATCTGAGATGTTCATTGTGTTTGGCTTGGTATGCTAGTGTTTTCAAATCATGATTTGGGAAAATTTCAGAGTGCGATTTCAGGATTTAGGTCCATGTTTTTCTTGTCTTGTGCCCTTAAATGCTAGTAAGTGCCGGAGGCCCTTTTAGGCCAAATACTGTAGAATGTGTATCATACTGTATGATAGGAAGAATCACTGTTGATATGCTCTACTTGTTTACTTTTCATTGTAAAATTAACCTCAAGTGGTGGTTTGGAACCCCAAATTGCAACCGTGTTTAGTAGAGGGTGGTCTGCAATTCATGATTTGAGATCATGATATCGAATCACGGCTATCTCAATCACAGCGAGCCAAACAAGTTCTTGCTATTCAATGGCGAGTTCTTGCTGGTGGGTCAGTTACTTAGGGTTAGAATATGGGAAGGGGGTATATACCTGGGTGTCTGGTTGCTCCTCTTGGGGACATTCTATCGTAGCTCTGTTGATGGTTTTCGTTTCATGGGGACAGATACTTTTGTTGGACGTGGAGGGAGGTCCTGGATCAAGTTAAGTAATTGTGTGCGCTCCACAACTGCAGGCCGCTACTGTACTGTAAGCGCCGTAAGCACTGACCGCAGGCCTCTCATCAGTCGGTGGGGTAAAAGATAGTTGCTGTCTCTCTTAGGGATGTTGCAGTAGACTACTGACAGTCAGATACTCCGGTTCACTACCGTATTAACTTGAATTAGAGCGCGGTGTACTAAATACAGCAAAACAAGAGAGGGGGAAAAGCAAAAAATGCCAGACCTTACCAGAGGGGGCAACTCTAACGACATGGTCCCTTCCTCTGGTGACATGCCTACTCTACCAGAACTTCCTCACTTCTCTCTGACCCTGACCAAACAATGAAGCTTAACACTTACCAAACTGTCCATAGAGCATATCATAAATCATATATCTCAAAGGTATGGGGAAGTCAACATTCCACACAGTTACCTACTGAGCCTCCATAGCAGCCGGCACAGCCTACAGCACATATAGTATGTAGACTAGGTTTCAGGAAATTTGGGTGCAAGCCAGCCCAACCGATGTTCGGCTTGCCGGCTCGGGGTACCTCGTGAAATCAACCATCTCGATTAGTCCTATCCTCCGGATTTAGAGAGAAGGGTTAGCCTTTCCCTGATATGGTATGATATAAGATCACCCCTCAGGGCGTGTTGGATCTCGTTGACTAGTTATCCGCAATCCTGTTAACTTGTGGAACTAAGCCCACCAGAGGCTGGAGGGTAGAGCTATTTACCGCTGGTGGCCTAGCGGCCGATTTTAGGGGCTTTCGCGGTATGGTTTAGAGGGCACGGAGAGCTCGGCGAGGTGTGCTCCAGCCAGGCTATGTTGCTTGATCTTGTAGTAAGAAGGCATACGTAGGGGCTACGTATGTGTCCCTGCATCCCAATGATTTCCTTATGATTGCTTCCTCAAATAGTACTTCTTCCCCTCCTTTCTCCCCTCTTCTTTTCTTGAATTTTCTTCTTCAATTAAGGACACGGAATACGGCTCTTCTCTTGTTTGTTCACACAACGCAGTTCCTAACACCCACTATTTTCTTCACTTATGCGGTTATTATGATCAGTGATCCCAAGCGTCCCAGCAGCCCTATAGGCACCCAGAGGCCTCAGTCTCGGGCGCCCCGGGCATGTGTCTCAAGCTGTCCGTCCTTTGGGAAAAGCTACCGTCGAAGAGGGTGACGGCAGGTCCTCGCACTCCCCTACCGGTCGGTAATCGGTAATCCCCGGACCGCACCTGTGGTCCCCGCCTGTCCGTTCCGGGCAGTCATCCGGATGGACGCCAAGATAGCTATCCACAGAAGCATCACTGCAAAACCTCTATCGCAAAAGATCCAACTACAAAAAGCTCCACTGCGATCACAATGTGTGACAGTACAGCACCGAGGAAGAGAAAGCCTAAGTGGAACACACCCCATTCCACTATAACCATTGAAGATGCCGGGGACAAACTAGGGTTTAGGGTGATTACGCTCGAAGACCTGGAGGCACCGGTTCGAAATTTTCTGAAGGATGCCGAGGGTCTCAAGGGAGCAGAATATACTCTTTTGAAGACTAAGAAAAGGGTAAACAAGCGGATACAGGACCATCTTGTTGCCGGGGGTTATCACTCAGAGGCGGACCTAGACTTTAAAGAAGCTAATGTTAACGACATGGTTTATGCGAAGATCGTCCCCATCATTGCCGATTTCAGCACCCGCAGACACAATACCTTGGTATTGCATAGGCGGAGTCAGCTAGCTGCCACAGACTTTTCCGCTGGGGGTTATGAGGAATTTGTCATAGATTGGATCTCCCCGGTGTTCCCAGAAGTCCAGTCCGTCTGTCTTAGAGGCAAGACAGGGCGGACTATGGGCCGTAGTCCGCCATTTTTCGGGTGAGCGGACGCCCTACGCCCGATAGCCCAAGAGATGGGTGGACTGTGGGCAGGGGCGTCTCGGACACGGCGGACTCCAACAATCATCCTCAATCCTTCATGCCCCTCCCACGCCGTCCTTTATACTATGCGACCAAAACGTGCTTCTCGCGATGGCACCCACTTTGATTGTCCGTCACTCGGAAATCCGTTTAGAATGGGTATCCCACAGAGATGGGTGCTTCACCGTCTTGGAGAGTTGGGAGTGTGGTTATCGGCCAAGGAATGCTCCCTTCGACTTTAGAATGTAAACTTGTTATTAATAGAGGCAGCAGATCACCCAAACCAGCAGATCCATTCCCGAGCAGAAGACATATCCCCAAGTTAAACCCCGAGATTCTTACCCGGTCCATTCACTCCCTTTGTTTGATTAGATTTCGGAGTAGAGATAGGCAGACTCGGAGGCGAAATCATGAAAAATCACTCATCCTGTCCCCCGGCGGTCTCTGTTGGAAATAACTGCGCTCAGAGGGCGCAGCGGCACGTGCACGCACCGGCGGAGGGACGCGCAAGCTATGACAAGTTTCCTCTTACTTGCTTTCACTTCCATCCTGTTCTTTTCCTCACCTAGGTTCTTCTTGTTCTTAAATTTCCCTAAGAGTTTCCTTTCTTAACACCCAACCCAACCAATCATGAACCTCTCTACCACTTGATACGGACTCTGTGTCTCCACTCGAGCCGCTCTACTCCACTGCGTGAAACTCTCATACCCGATCATTACCTCCGTATCGACTATTTTCAACATTTTCAACAGTACGAGAGGCACTGTCTCACCCTATAGGATTTAGCTGCCCCGGGGAGACTTCTGGAGGTGGTCTAGTCTTGCCAGGGGCTCTTGGCAGCCCCCCCCCCCCGTGGCCTCCCCGGGCCGTTCGGAACACTAGTTCTCCGTCAAGGAAGAAAATTTTGCCTTTGTCCCAGAGGCAAAGAGGTTTCTCTGGCCCAAGTATTGAAGCAATGCTTGCTGGCTGTTTTCCGATACTAATTCCGCTTCTTTTCGTTTCAGCACCATCTTCACAACAACCGCGAGAAAGACTCACCCAAGCCACCTTCAACGGCGATCTACCGAGGGGAACAGAAATGTCGGGCCTCGTTCACGAGTTAGCGGGCGCTGATTTGGCCGCGATGAAGGACATGGCTGACAGCAATGGCGGAGGCGTAGCATGTGGGTTCACTAGACTAGGGACTTTTGGCGGGTGGCGTACGACGGCGAATCGTAGGAGATAGCGGAGCGATTTCCCTCACTTCTTCCACACCTGTGAGTAGAGAAGGAACGGTGGTTAAAAGACTACTCTGTTTTGGTGGACTGCGTGAATGCTGCACTGACGAACAGAGGCTTTGTGGTAGGGTGATGGAAGGTAAGCACACTCCTGCCCACAAAGCCCTCAAGCAGCCGCCCCCCAACCGGACACTACCTAGAGTAGTCGTTCCATTTAGTAGATGACTAATAAGGAATTAGGGAGGATAGCATGAGTTTTTACTGCCCCTGTAGGACTATTGTCTCTTGAGTACCCAGAAAGGAGTGTTTAAGTACTGTGTGAGTCTGAGGTGGCCATTAGTAAATTATCACGAAAAGAAGCCCGACTTTGGAGCTCTACTACTCGATCGACATTTGACCTATTTTCCTCAGGGGCGGAACCATGCACACTTTGATGTCCTCTATCAGGGTGGCTCTTAGATCAGTGACATAAGCTCTGGTTATGACGTTATAGAGGTTTAAAGCTAACACATTTTGGATGGGGACTAGGTTACTTGGCAATTTATATAGCATTGAGGTGAATTGGCGTCAAGATGTCCCGACTAACACCAAGACACCCGAATCTTGGGGCCAATTCATCCGAATACTTTGTAAATCCCCAAGTAACTTGAAGCTTTTCATTGATCAGTATACCAAACCATTGTTCACCAGCGCTCTCGTGGCAAACTTACAGTACCTTCCAGAAAAAAAGTCCAGGCAAGAACAGCTATCATATCGCTGGCAAAAAAAAAAAGAAAGCTAAACCCACGCAGTGACTGCGGCAAAGCCCAAGCCCCTTGAAGAAGTTACCCGAGAACCCCACCACTCCAAACACCACCAAAGAGCCAGCGCTATCTGAGCCTCGGAGTGGCGGACCGGTCTGGACACAGCCCCCCCCACCTATCCACGACACAACCTTCCGAACACCCCTCACACAGCACTTTGCAATTCGTAATCCGTAACAAGGGATACACGATGTGTGCATACCAGAACCCAACTAGATCCGGCCAGCAATCGACCATCACAAGAAATCAGTCGCATCATTATCCCTGACCAATCACTCACTAGTGGGATACACTATACCGGCGTACTGTATAGTACTCGTGACGGCAGATTTAATGCCCAGACGAGGGTGTACTAAATAGGATGTGCTTTCGCACTTGCACCGTGTAGTGCGGGGCCTGCGGGATGATCTCGGGCTCTACAGCATCTGCAATACGAGAACCCCCCCCCCCCCCGCGCTCTGTTCCACCGCCGATCTCTCAGCTCAAACACCATTCCTCTGAGCATGGGATAATATTTGGCCGGGATTTAGAAATTCGTTTCTTGGGGGGTACAAGGTACAGGGATAAAAAAGTGGTACGGCGCAGGGGTGGGTTGGGTTGACTCTGGACGGAATTATGGTACACGGCAACCAAACCACACTCTTAGAGAAAATAGGTTGCCATGATGGAGCCCCTCTTAAACCACCTGCCTTTACTATCCGGTCTTCAAAACCAAATCCTAAGTTTTTTAACCATCATCCATAGACAAGAAAAATAAATTCACAATAGTATAACAGATCTGTATAATCCCAATATGTAGATACAAGAGAATATTGATTTTGAAAATACGTTGCCAGCCCCCCAAGCCTGGTTGATATGAGGTCAGTATTAACCAGAATCCCAGTTTAAAGGTCTCAGAACCATGCTCAACAAGCACCTATACATGCTTGATTTGATGGCAAATATGCTGCAAGAGATGTTATCTGCATGACCCACTAATATTTTCCTTTATCA
>Ga0307513_10001599_pt1 | contig 32509 bp, 26 predicted proteins | sample 15_EM_MG_FD_202174 | JGI IMG/M metagenome (GOLD analysis project Ga0307513, IMG submission 202174) | Populus trichocarpa ectomycorrhiza microbial communities from riparian zone in the Pacific Northwest, United States - 15_EM | ecosystem: Host-associated > Plants > Roots > Unclassified | place... | reverse complement strand
CAGATGATAGTGACGAAGGATTGAGATCAGAATCTCAAATTTTATCAAATTTGAAGTGATAAAATTGGTGGCTTGTCGGATGCATTTCTCATTATATATGATAAATCTATCGTTGAGCCGATTCTATCGTTGAGCCGATTGGCACTCCTTTGGAGTGCCACCTTCTTCGAAGGGCGCCTAGCGTTGTTCGGAGGGGTGGGAACCTTGGCACGGTTATTGTGGCAGAGCAAGGCGTTTGTCCAAAGCTGCACCAGGTTAGCGGGTTGGGCTGATGCAGGCGACACATCGGGGCCCCGGCATATATTATACTAGCAACATATTCGCCAATTGTGTGATATCGATACCATACGGCTACTCTAGCACAGCATGGCGTTTTGGAAGGATGGGGGGAGTTTTATCCTCATAACTCGGTGGTTCGTGTTTGAGGGTCTTGAGTCTGGTGGAGCGGGGGAAGAGGCGATTCAACTCAAGATACAAGTAGAATTGGTGGGAGGAACGGGAAGAATACGCCAAGTCTTTCGAGTTTTGTTCTCTCTGACAAGGGTGCTACCACGGCACGCTTCCAGTTCGGTAGGCTCAAGGAAACATCAGCAGACCACCGCCCCACTAATTACGCCAATATCTGCATCATGGCCCTTCGAGATATGCATTCCTCGGAGGTCTGCGGTCCCAATTCCCACACTCCAGAAACTAAGCATAGCTTGTGGGATTTAGTAGTTGATTGGTCGGCTATCTAGGTTCCCCTGATCCTTATCATATTCAGGCAGTACAATTATGCTTAATGGTCGCAGTAACCTAGAATAGACTTGCAAACTTGCAGCGCCTCAAAAAGAGATCCCCAGTAAGCCCTCAACAGGGACTTTATGATTTCGCACTCCTGTCGGTCCATAATCGCGTCGGTTCTTCTCATCCAGAGTCCTTTCGCAAAGGCTACTATCGGTGCGGCAACAATGTTCACGGGATCTACTCGTAATTGGAATACTGGTGCAGTATTTTTTTGTCCCCATGGCACGGCGCTATTGAGGTTTAGAGAAGGTTAACCCTTTTGGAAGAGCACCTGCGAAGGGGGCATGGGAGGAGAGGGGTTGCGGCTCAAGGATGGGCTACTTGTGCCAGAAGCGGGCTGTGGGCGCCCTTTTGTCGCAGGATTGGAGCTGCGCTTCTCTGGGTGGCGACATCCCGAGAAGAACGCAACTCCAATCCGGCAGCTCGAATGCGAGGGCATTGATTTAGGGGGTGTGTGGTGAGAATCCTTTGCCTATTACTGGTGTCGATACTGGCAAAACGTTTTGTAGTTTTATGGTCTGGCCCTCGGACTGTGATGGGTGGATCAAGAGGCGTTTGTTCTGCCTCGGGGGCTTTCAGCCTCACTTGTGCAGGGGGCTTTTGAAGAAGCGGGGGGTTGCCTCCCGAGCCCCGGATATTGCCCTTCTGTTCTGCGCCGGTAGCACATAAGATTCACTGATTGCTATCCGGGGGAAATGCCGTTGAAGATATTTTTTTATACCCTCTTTGTGTGCCGTAATCTATCAGATGGTAGAGATCTGGTTTGGGCTATGTTTTCAGGCTTTACCGTACGCGTATCGTAAACTAAGTCGGTATTATAATTGGCGGTGCTTGGGAAGGTTGCGATTCGCGTATCCCAGAACACCTAAGTATGCTGCCGGTCAACCAAAACCTGTCCTCTACCCAGGGTTCTGGGAAATCTGGACGCGCTGCACGAATTATCAGCGTTCAAGAAAAAACCTTAAAAATAATCCCTCTCGAAATTTCACAGAATTGCTTTTCAACCCTCGAAGGGCTTTCATTCTTTTCTTTTATTTCATTAATGTTCAAAATCGATGACTGGAACTATGCTGCAGTAGCCTGGTTGATAAAGATGCACAGCATCCTGGCATATCTTAATATAATTCCAACCATGACAACCAGTTCTAGTTTGCCATTCAGATGATCTCGCCAGAGGAAACCGGATCATACCTTTTGAAGAAGACTCCAACTCATATTTTAGAATCTTTAGATCGAGTTGGAATAGCAAGGGCAGATTTTGGTTGCTGGATCCATACATGTGACACTGCCTCATTGGATGTGCAAGTATTGGATATCTACCGAACTGCCAAATTTACAGTTCTCACGCAAGATATCTTCCATACCATCTCGCAGGCGTCTCAAATCCAGAACAACGAGGGAATTCTCTGTCGGAAGCGGGATTCGCGAAAATAAAATAAAAAATCACCCTCCTCCCCCACCTCTGACCATCTTCACGGGAATCACCAACCCAGCCTCATGCACTCGCCAGCAAACTCTCTCCAGACGCACCAATCATCTCCTGGATTTTGTGACACTTTTGGGCGAAAATAGCCTAGCCCGTGCAACGAGTTATTCCACAGTGGCCGCAGTCCTCGAGTACGCCATTGTGCCACCACACCGCCTTTGTAGCCAAACCCCCGACGTACCAGTGTTATAAAGAAAGCCTCATCCCGACGGATAGGAAAAAATAAAATAGAAAATACAATTGTCCTGCTACCGTGCTTCCTTCCATCCTTCCATCCTCCTCCGCCTCTCCTTCCTTCCGTCGAACAGCCACCAGAAGACCTGACTCTCAAATAATCGTGAAACCCAGGTTAAAAATTTCACAAAAGCAGCAATGGCATACCAAACAACCCAGACCCCAGCGCCAGTCTACGACCCACACGCCGCGCCCGCAACCGCAGCCTACCAACACCCAGGCGTCGGGCAGCAATACGCCCAAGACGGGGTCGCGGGCACACCGCCATACTACCAGAACGAGCAGCAGAAACAACAGCAACAGTACTATGCCGCGGCACAGCACCAGTATCCACAACAGCAGGCGATTCCGATGCAGCAGCCCATAGGTGGAGGCGGGGCACAGTTTTTGCAGGCGACACCGATTCCAGCGCTATCGAGGGCTTCCGCGCCCGTAGATTGTCCGATTTGTGGACAGCGAAAGTTGACGAGTGTCTCTTATGAGGTTGGGTCTACTACTCAGTGAGTGCTTTTCTTCCCATTATACTCGTGCATTCCTGTTGCTTGCGGGGGTTGATGGAAGGGTTTGCTAATGGGTTTGCTTTTCATCTTCTAGTCTTTGGGCAGTCGTAGCTTGTCTGGTGGCATGCTTGGGGTGTATCCCCTACCTGATGACGAGTCTGAAGGATGTTCAACATCGTTGCGGACAATGTGGGACACTCCTTGCGGTCTGGCATAGGAGTGGTGGCGCGGAAGTGCTCGTTCACCCGCAAGGTTGAGTGAAAAATCGGAGGAGGGGGAAAGTTTCTTTCTTATTATTTACCATTACTACTCGTAATCATATCTTGCCTCCTTTTGTTTCTTACCCTTTCCCGAGATTTCCCTTCGCCTTTTCTTACTTTTCTCACTTTTCCCATTTTTTCCCACATTTTTTTCTTTCTCTTTTGAAACGAACCCTCTCCCTCCCAAACACCGATCTTCTGCCCCCTGCAGGCAGACACGGTAGAAGAACCACAACAGGAGACCAGTACACACACATTATACTACACTACGATAATTCTCATAAAAGCCAATGGCAACGGCTGCTTCCCTATTCATCCAGCTTCTTCATCCTGATGTATCTTCCCTCTCATTTCTCTATTTCCGCATTCTGGTGTTTGGAAAAATTTATACCGTGAATTACTTTCTTCGCTTCTATTTCGCTTTCATAACTCAGGAGAACAGATCGATCAATCAAGGGATCAATTGAATTAAGCCTTTTTTCTCTCTCTTTGCCTTGTTGGTCACACTTGCTTACTTGGGTATGTGACTCGAGGTTTGTGTGCCACCATCTTCCAACCGCTTCGCATCCATGCCCGCTCCATACGAGTACTCGTATGGTACCCGGCCATCGGCACCCAAAAACAGGGGTTGAAGAGATATATGGTGCTCAAGTAAGATACGGTACCGTATTTGTGCGTATCCCAGTGCCCCCCTGTTTTAGGCTGCCTTCTGGCCGGGGAACGAGCCCTGGCACCCGTTTAGTCTCGGTTTGGTTGGCTTGCTTGGGAGATGAGTAATCTCGGCCACCTCGTGTCCTTCCTATTTATCCACACCCTTTGATTTAGCGTGCTCATTGAAATTAAACTTAAACTTCTTATGCACCCGTGGGTTACTGTACTAGTACGAGTTGTGGTGTGTGGGTGTCGACTGAAAAGCGCCATTAGTTATGTACCGTAGCAGAAGGCGGCGGTGCACCGTGGGGTTACTGCAGGGGTGCAGTGAGGCGTGAGTAAGGAGATTTGGCAGAGGAGGTGGTGGCCTTATGCTTGGTTTCTCGCAGAGCTTGCAAGTGGATTATGGTGATGAGGGGTGAATTTAACTTGTTGCTGAGTGGGAGTGGTTGTGGTGGTTGTGGTGGTGGTGAGGGAAAGAGGCTGGGTTTGCCGTTCGTATCGTCCTCGTGTAATTAGGGTGCGTGTGGTACCACAAGTAGGCAGCGTATGATATGCCGGAATGCGGAAATGCTCGAGCAAAGGTGAAAATGTGTGTTCGGGGTGCTCTGGTTTGGATATCGCCTCCGGAAACCGCACTGAAACATTATCGGTCAAAGTCATACAAGCTATTATCGGTTGACGTTTAAAAGTCCGCAGTGACAGGGCCGCTCTCTATGCTGAAGTATCATACTAGTACGAGTACAGGGCTTTGGTGATGAAGTTTAGGTTCGGGACACTTTTTTTATGCAGGCACCTGAGAACTCGCACGCAATTTGAACTGGATACTATTTAAGAATCTACTATCGTAGTAATTCTGATCTCGTTGCTGGATATCATGGCTACCAGCTTATCCACTCCCGCTCGTACCCTTGAAATCTTCAGAATCGTCTAGGTTCCTTTCTTTGGTGGTGATCATGATGAGATGGTGGGTCTACACAGTCGTTTTTGTCAGAGGCTTTCTGGGTTGGACATGCTAAAGGATGGAGATTAGCTGCTCGCTTGTGGTACAGCGGCGAGACGGGGACACAGAGGAGTTTTGGCGTCAGAAACCAAACCTGCAATCATGTGTGCTCGAACTCTGTGCTAGATAATTAGTCTAAAGTTTCCCTCCCCCGGAAAAGGGGCGAAAACCCCAACGAAAGACGAGCCGCTCAGCCCCACTGGAAAGCCTGAGAAGCGAAAAAAATACGACCTTACCAAAGGAGGCAATTTGAATGGCAGAGCACATGGCTCAATTATTTGGGGATTTTAGGGCATAAGAATGATGCCGGGGGGGGGGGTACGAGTTCCCCGGGATACAAGACGTTCTCATATATACACCTTACAACCAAAGTTTGGTGCGCAGCCCAGTTACGAGAAAATTATTATACAATACCGCAATGGCGCAGTAGGGAGCTTTGGTTTTTGCTCTGGGTCTCCTTAGCTGGCTCATCGGGGGTCTTTATGAGTTTAGTCCTCCGATGTTATCGTGATCTGATTACGCTTGCTGCAGGGAGCATAAGTTAATCCACCAGCGCAGTACGAGTATAGTCTGTACTGTACTGTACTCGTAATCTGCTGCTGCTAGCTTTGTGGATTGGTTTGGACTGCTGACAGCTAACTAACGATCCTGAAATGTCAAGAACCCTGGCGCAGGCCTAGATAACATCCAAGATATCGCCTTGCTACCGCTGGTATTTCGGTACTGAGTAGAATACTACCTTCCTACAAAACCCGAAGCTAACTCTGCGAGCCAGGATTCCAGATAGTAGTTTCTCTGATATCATGTCAGCGCGGCACAGCACTACAGTACCAATATTGGCGCTCTACTATAAAAGTATATGGCACCGGCGCCTAGCCGCATCAAGTCGGGGATACTCGTCTAGGGCCGTTTAGCAAATGGATGGGAATAGTGCTTGGGTGGTTTGTGAGATGGGTTATGAAGAGACTGAGATTGGAATTTGTCCTGGTGGTTGTGGTGTTTCTTTTGATTGGTAGATTATGGTTGCGTGTTTAGTGGGTGTTTGCTTTGATACCAATATTGCGAGTACCGAACTTTGGTATGAGATGTGAAGTGACGGGTATCATAATACCTGCATCAGTACGATGAAGGTGGGAAGTCTGAGTGAGGGGGCTGCTGTATGGTTTACACAAGGGGAAGGCCCTATGCTCGCTCACAGACTTTAAAGCGAATGTTGAGCAAGATTGGAGCGCAAGGAAGCTGGTAGGTAATGGTAGGGGGTATGATATTCTTTAGTTCAAAAAGAATATGTAAGCAATTGGTGTATTTCTAGGGTCGTAAGTACTGGTGGGGGAGCTGTTAGTGTTGGAATCTTGGAGTATGGTTCTGATGAAAAGGAAGGTATATGCTGGTATCGCGTGTTGCGGGTGGCATGGCGTTCAGAGAAGTGCGGATCAAGGAAGGATAGTCTTGCAACGTAGTGGACAACTGCTTGGACAAGAATTGAGGTTCGAGTTTAGATAGCGCTTTCAAATGTCCATTCAGGAACCCATTGCTTGTGGCGAGTGGTCTAGGCAGGTGTGGGCTGGTGTGTTGACTGCGGTGGTTTAGCTTTTGTTGCTCAGCATCAAGAACAGACCCGGCAGTGCTTCAGCGTTGTCAGAAGGGTTAATGAGAGAATGTACGAATATTGCGGCTGTTTTTTGCCTGTTTCCCGCCTGTTTTTGCCTGTTATAGAATCCTATTTCCTTGCTTTGTTGCCACACTTCAGATCCCCGGTCGTGCCTATGATTGTATAGTAGATCGGGTTTGGAAGCTTTTATTGTAGATTGGCTGGTACCGGCACTGCAGTAGGACCAGAGAATATCTCGTTACAGATCCGGAGCGGTCTTGAGCGGACAATCGGGCACATTCCCGACTATCCATTGTTCTGTTGGTGGGTTCGTCTCCATTCCACCGGGTGGTAGCATGCAGGTGTCCATCGACGGTGGGGAAGCACTCGCTGTGATGATGATGCACTGTACTCGAGTGCGAGTATGGTAGATTGAAACTCGACCAATGCCACGTTTGCCCGCCTCCATTGTCGACCCTTAACACAGGAGTTGGGATGGCTTGCCCAAAGGAAGTAACGGGAGAGCCGGGGTCCTGCGAGTCAGAACAGATCCCAATGCGGCAAATTCCGGACCAACGGCAAATTCCGCGGAACATAACCACCTCGTGAAAATATCAAAGGGTATATATTTACTTCCTTCCCCCCATCCCCTTCTTGCTTTCTCGTTCCTCACGTTCCGCTTGTCCTGCGCCGGCTATTTTTCTCTTCTCGTTTCTGGCTTTCCACTCATTCGGAAGATGGTTTGCTCGGAGTCAGCCAGGGGTGATCCTGCCCTACTGTCGTCGGTATCAGTTTTCGGCAGCCACAATGAATGAGGAACCTAGGGCTTCGGAACTCTAGGTACCGATAATCACGCCCGAGGGAACCGACCAACTCAGCCGCAGAAACTTGTTCTCAATTAGCCCTTGTGCTTTGTGTCTGAGGATAGCTTTTCTAAGTTTTCGCTCGGATTCACTTTGTCTGCCCTGTTTGGGTTGGGTTCAGCTGTTCATTTTACGGGGGCACGTACCGGTACTACGCTGGGCCCACCTTGCACGCAAATCTAGTGCGCTCTCGGGACAGGGGCTGGGAAGGGAGAAGGCAGGGAAAGTGGCAAAAGGAGGGATAGAGTTGGTCAGACTACAAAAACAGGAACCCGCGGTAACCGGAAGGCCTGTGGGGGTTCGTGCTTAACCCTTCCCTCATTTTTTCCTCCCCTATCTTCTCGTATCTTAGTTGTTACCCAATCGACTCGCGCAACTGGGATTATGCGGGGAAATAAATGCACTCTCCGTCCGATGCTGGTGGCCCAGCCGAGATCAGTCCCCCTGTTTTGGGGAATGGAATTACCACTTGTAGCGAATCTCGGACCTAGCTCTGTTAGAGGGATCGAGCCTGGGGGCGTAAGTAGGGTGAAGGAAGGAAAGAGGAGAAAGGAGAATAGATGCGGAGTGTGGAAGAGGAGGAAGAGACTTTATTTGTGTACACTCTCATCACATCCTTACATCTAATTTTTTTTGCTCTGTTGCCCGCCTTCTCCGTTCTGCGTGCCTGCCTGAGCTTCTTTACCTGTTTTTCTGTCTCTATGACCTACCCTATCCACGACAATTAGGCCATTCTCAACCACCGAAACTGTTCCTCTCGTGGCCTTGCGGGTAGTTACAGTATATCTGATATTGCTCGAGAAGCGGAAAGACTGGAAAGAGTACTCAATTTCGAGACCGGAGGAGTTTCTTGATAGTACCCATGATGTCTGATCCCGAAAAGCTCGACCCGGTGAAAGAAGTGAGAGAAAAAACGGAGAGTAAGGATTCTGATCTCATCGGTACTCTTGAGGATAAAATAGGTACAAGGAGTGGGGCTTCTGATACCGAAGTAGCATCGGAGCAGGAGCATGAAACTCACATTTCTTTTCATGAAGTTCATGCGATCGATGTGGCCGTCCGGGACTTGACAATTGCTGTTAGCCAGCACAAAGCTATGAGCTGGATGGGAGGGTTATTATCCAAAAAGGATACTAATGACGAGGAAACTGGAAGTGCAGAGGAAACCAAGATCCTCGATAATGTATCCGCGGATATGCCCGCGGGAGAACTTGTCGCTATTATCGGAGGTAGTGGAAGTGGTAAGGTATGATATAATTAATTTTCATTTAAACTTCGTCGTGGCTTTGCTTTATTAACCGGTCTCCTCTTTAGACCTCGATGTTGAACGTTATGTCGAGCCGTATGACCGGCAGCAATTTACACATTACTGGTGCGACCACGTTCAACAATTCAAATCCCCGATATGCCTACGTTATGCAGCAAGACGTTTTACTCCCGACTTTAACTGTGCGCGAGACTCTGATGTATTCGGCTGAACTTCGTCTTCCAGAAAACTTCACTCAACAGGAGCGTACCAAAATCGTGGAGGAGGTGATTCTACAGCTGGGATTGAAAGACTGTGCAGATACTAGGATAGGGGATAACGAACATAAGGGGTGCTCGGGGGGAGAGAAACGACGAGTTTCCATTGGTGTACAATTACTTTCCAACCCTAGCGTGTTGTTTCTCGATGAGCCTACTACCGGTCTGGACGCTACAAGTGCCTACCAGGTAGTTCGTACGCTGAAGAATCTTGCGAGAAAGGGGAGGACTGTCATCACTACCATACACCAACCTCGTTCAGAGATATGGGGCCTGTTTGATAGAATTACGCTACTGACGAAGGGGAAACCTGTGTATAGTGGAAAAAGAGATCATGTGCTTTCTTATTTTGCTTCCCTCGGTTACCCCTTTCCCGAACACGTTAATCCCGCCGATTTCCTCATCGATTTGTCTGCTATAGACTACAGAACACCAGAGGCAGAGGAGACCAGCATTCTCCGGGTCAGGGGTCTGGTTGATAGTTGGCGGGAGAGAGAGAGCGATGTATTGAGTAGCCAAAATACTGTCACCGTCGAGAAGTACAAGGGGGACAGGGGGGGCGAACTGGCTGGTAATACTGCCACATCTGTCATTATAATCACACCTTCCCTTTCCAGGCAGATATCGGTTCTTACCCGGCGTTCTCTCAAGACTTCCTATCGTGATCCGTTAGGCATTGCGGGAACCCTCGGGGAAGCAATCGCCATGGGCATTGTGGCAGGGTGGATATTTTATCAACTTGGTCGCTCGCTTTCCGGAATTAGGTCTCGCCAGGGGGCTCTCTATATTGCTGCATCACTTCAGAGCTACCTTATTCTTCTCTTCGAAACCTATCGTCTTTCTGAAATCGATATCAAGCTTTTTGATCGTGAACGGGGTGAAGGGGTTGTGGGTGTGCTCGGCTTCCTCACGAGTCGCCGAGTTTCTAGACTTCCGGAAGATATCTTGGTGCCGTTTTCCTTCTCGGTGATCTTCTATTTCATGTGTGGGTTTGATTCTGATGCCGGCCAATTCTTCACCTTCTTTGTGATCCTGTTGATCGCACAATATCTGGCTGTTACGTTCGCAACTGTTTGTGTTGGAGTTAGCCGGGACTTTTCGCAGGCGACGCTCGTTGCTAATCTTTGGTTCACCGTGCAGAGCATGGCATGTGGGTTCTTTGTTCAGACTACAACTATCCCTGTGTACGTTAGGTGGACGAGATACATCTCTTACAACTGGTATTCATTTGGTGCGCTTACGTCAAACGAATTCACGAACAAGTTCTTTGCTTGCCCGCTCCCGGGTGCCTCGCCTCAAAACCCCGGGTGTTTGGAGTATGTCGGAAACTTCGTCCTCGAGTCCTTGGATTTCCCGAGAGATTGGGTCAAGGTGCCGGTGGTGATAAATGTTTGCTGGGCGCTCCTCTACTACCTCGTTGCGGGACTGTTTTTAAAGTTTAAGCCGGTGGACATCAGAGTTTCCAGTGCAAGGCCGCAGGATGAGAAGGATACAGGTGCCGGAAAGGAGAAGATGGTTGCTGCTAGGGATGGGGGGGATACTCGGGGTGTAGAGGTTGTTCTTGATAACATTCGGCTTAATATCGAGAAACCAGGCATCAAGCTTATCGGAAAAAAAAAGTTGGATTTCCAAATATTAAAGTGTGTTAGCACTCGCTTTGAGCCTGGTAGATTGAACGTCATAATGGGTCCTTCTGGGAGTGGCAAGGTATTATCACTGCTTACTGTGGGGGTGGCACATAGCTAATTGTTTCTAGAGTTCACTACTTAACCTCATGGCACGTCGGCTTCATAGCTCCGTTTCAACTCGTTACAAGTCCTCCGGGAAAATGCTTTTCAATGGTGCCTTGCCTTCAGACACAGTGATCAAATCACTCTGCTCCTATGTCACTCAAGATGACGACGCGTTATTACCGTATTTGACGGTGCGGGAGACACTTCATTACGCAGCTCAACTCCGGCTCCCGAACTCGATGAGCAAGTCGGAAAAGAAGCGACGTGCCGATGATGTGATTTTGAAGATGGGATTGAGGGATTGTGCAGACAATCTCATTGGGAGTGAGTTTCTGAAGGGAATATCTGGCGGTGAGAAGAGGAGGGTTACAATTGCTGTGCAGATTTTGATGGAGCCCAGGATTCTGCTACTGGATGAACCAACTTCGGGTCTGGACTCCTTTACCGCCGCATCGATATTGGGGGTGCTAAAAGGGTTGGCCGAGGAAGGGCGGACCATTATCTCGACGATTCACCAGGGTCGTTCGGACCTGTTCAAGGAGTTCGGTAACGTGATATTGCTTGCCCGTGGTGGGCATGTTGTATACTCTGGCCGTGCTAACCAGATGCTGCCATACTTCTCGTCGCTATCTCACGAATGCCCCGCCACAACGAACCCTGCTGATTTTGCGTTGGATCTTGTCACCGTCGATCTTCAACGGTCTGACCGCGAAGCGGCCACCCGAGTGATTGTTGAAAGGTTGATTGATAGGTTCGACCACAAGGAAGCACTAGATTCCCATGAATCAGAGAAAAAGATTGTGTTGCCGGCCGAGCTGGGCAGCATGAAGAGAGAGAGGGCATCCTTCATGGCTGCTTACCCCGTATTGGTGAGCAGAGGTCTGCTGAATTTTAGAAGACAGCCGATGTTGGTGATTGCGCGAATCATGCAAGTCATTGGGTTGGGTATCGTCGTCGCATTATATTTTGCTCCCTTGAAGAACGATTATTTTAGTGTCCAAAACAGACTTGGTTTCATACAACAGATTATGCCTTTATACTTTATCGGTAAGGGATCTCATCGTTATTGTATTCTTATCCCAGCTAACACGATTATAGGAATGCTGCAAAATGTCGCTCTCTACCCTCTTGAACGAGATGTCTTCTACAGAGAGCACAATGATAGAGCATACGGCGTGACGGCCTTCTTCCTAGCCTACCTGACGAACGAACTTCCCTTCGCAATCCTAACAGCCCATCTCTTCTCCCTCCTCTCTGTGTTTGCTGTTGGCCTCCCACGCACAATCACGATGTTCTACGTAATGACCTACAACACATTCTGCATCGTCTCCTGCGGCGAGTCACTGGGAATCTTTTTTAACACCCTCTTCCGCCACACAGGCTTCAGCGTCAACGTAACAAGCACAGTCCTGTGCATAGCGGTCTTCATGAGCGGCATAATGAGTATCGACATCCCAGCGCCCCTGGAAGCTTTCAACTACCTCAGTCCATTGAAGTACGCTGCCCGCTGCCTAGCGCCGTACTCCCTTGATGGCGTCACCTTCACGTGTACGCCATCCCAGCGCCTGCCTAACGGGAATTGCCCGATCGAGACGGGCAAGCAAGCATTACAATTGTATGGCCTCGATGTGGATCCGAAATTGAATCTCATTGCGCTGGGGGTGGTCACGGTGGTGTATAGGATTGTTGCATTTGCTATGCTAAAACTGCAGAGGATGCAGTTGGGCGTTGGGAAGTTGGAGGACTCATGACACCCTCGGTGCGTTTGGCAGTGTGGGGAATATAATGTTATGGAATATATGGAAGGGAGTTGTTTATTCTTCGGGATTTGCCGATCGCTCTTGTGTAGTGGGCGTGAGTTCCACCTAGAGTTAGTGCACTGGTCCTATTATAGAAGGCGACCTTCCTGCCTCGGGCAATATAATCTATATTACATGGCGAGGGGGCCTTTCTGTACGGGTATCGACAGCCCAAGTTCATACAAATTTTGTCCCAACTTTGAGCGCTATTACGAGAACCACTTCTAGAACCGAATATCCTCTGTAGGTGTGTTCCATACCGTAGCGCGTGATGTTCGTCGAAAAGTTGGGGAGATTTGGTTGTCATGAAGCCCTATTCTAACGTGCCGGCAGCGTGTAGTAATTCACTCTAGATTGCCCACTTGTGCGACGGTGGAAGTAGTTAATTCGGGTTTCACTGTGGGGCCTTTTTCTCTCGTAATATTTTGTTTCTATATGTATGCTGGGTTTTCCGTATTCTCTGGGGGACGACGGTTCGACCCTGCGGGGTAGGCTAGATGTTATTATCGGATGCAATTCCTTTACTCGGATCATACTGGTATGAGCACCTAGTGTGTGCTACTCCGATCGGTTGAACTATAGGTTAATTTGTATGGTTGAATTTGGCTATAATGAACTTCGGTGCACTAAATCCCTTACTATTCAACGGGATTAGTGTGAACTCAATTTGACCATACATAAACCCTCACTGTAATGAAAAGGCACAGGGACTGAAGTCGACATCAGCAGAGTAAATTGTGTCTCGTGTATTGCATTCATACCTCCGTGTGCGTGTTGGTATTGGAAGATCTACCCATCCCTCCTAGACCGATACATTGCCTGGGTCACCGGAGGGGCTAGTCGGTGCAGTGAGGTTGGGGTGGAAAGCCCTCCCAAACCTATCTGAGGTATGTTGAAGCAGTGGAGAATATTGGAAGCTATTTAGATATATATCTGCCCCTTTTGATACCTAGAGGTATCTGTAGATATCTGTAGGGATTTTTTTAGGCACCCGGGGGTATCTTTAGATATCTGTAGATAATTGTGGGCGTTTGGCAACGTCGCCCACCCATTAACAATATTTACTAATTAGATGTTAAGTATTGTGATGAAATCTTAATTGGTGAAGTGGGGTAGATCAGACGTGTTAAACAAGAGGTTGAAGAATTAACCCGAGGAAGAATGAAAATGACAACGGCAACGGGGGTATTATAGACATCTATATTTACCAGGAACATGTCCAGCTCCCTCTCCAACATGTCGATAACCACACAAACAAGAGAGTAAGGAATTTAAGTCAAGCCGAACTAAAGCCAGACACGATTGGACGAATGCAGGTAAAAAAACAAACAGATGAGCACGGAAAAAAGGAGCCAAACAAAGCTCTCCATATGATTCGGGAAATAATAATTCCCCTCTTTCATCCTTGCTATCGCTATCCCTTGTTCTTCCTCTCTGGACAACCGGCTAGTGGCCTGCAATGCATACAACTCTTCCAAGCCCATTCCGTGGGCCCTCTCAGCATGATCATTGCATGTCCGACGGTGCATGTACACTCTGTCGCAGCCAGGACATTGAGTGCGAAGGATGGGAGTGTGGAGTGCCATGTGGTCCCTGTATCCATAACTCTCCATCAACATCACACGCGATAAAGACCGCGCAGCAAAAGTGGGAAGAGGGGGAATTACTCAAAGCGACATTTCTGCATTGTTTCGGGCTGCCTGGGGCAGCTTACGACCGGGCAAGAGTACCTAGAGTACCTACCTGGCTCCTGCCTTCCACGGCGGTAGGGGTGGGCAACATGTAGTTCGGGGAGTCGCTCGACACTTGCCTCATACCAGCTCTCGCTAGACCGTAGGAGTGGTGGCCGGCTACTCGCGGCTACCGCCTCGGGGTTGACACCGTTCCGTTCCAATAGCATCTGTACGGTTCTCCCACATCCGCGCTCGGTAGCCCGAGGAAGTGGTGTTCGGCAGCCATGACCTACTGCCTCGGGATTGACATCGTTCCGCTCTAGTAGCATCTTCACAACTCCCTCATGCCCGCCCGCAGCAGCCAGTGATAGTGGTGTGTTGTCCCAGCCATCTGCTATGTCGGGATTAATGCCCTCCTGTTCTAGTAGAAGTTTCACTATCCTATCATGTCCATTCCCGGCAGCCAAAACCAACACCGTATTGCCAAACAGGTCAGTTGCGTTAAGATCCCATTTTTTGATCTTAAGCAAAGGAACCAAAATCTGCGAAATGCCGAGCAAAGCTGCACAATGCAGCCCCGGGAACCCAACTGCATAGTTAACCTTCAAGGTAATTTCCTTCTCAAACGCCTGTACGAGTAGCCTGCAAGATATATGCGTCTCGAAACTATCAAGCAGCTTTAGTGCAAGTGAGATCACACCCGCCGAGGCATGCCTTCGAGCGTGTGCTCCCCAGTAACAAGAGGCGTATTCAAGAAAAGGAGTGATAGATGGGAGTGGGTGGAGAGCCGGTGAAAGGTCCTTGATGCACTTAGAGTTAAGGTAGGTTAAGCAAACCTCCGCAATAATTGAATGGGGAGCACCGAAAAGCGTAGGGTTGGCTAGGATATGTTCCTGTAGAGTCAAATGAACAAGGCGAACTTTGGAGGATGATGAATCGGCTACAAGCAGTCCAAGAGTCCAGTTTAATATGGTCCGGAGGGAAGGGGCATTGTCACTATTCAGATCTCTTGACCCTATCTCTACTCCTAAGGCCTGGCTTAGTTCATCTGGGCCCAACGGCCGCTCGGAATACGCTATCCACATGATAGCTTCCATTCCTAGCCGTGCCCTGTCCTTCTCCTGGGCCTTGATTCTTCCCAAAGTGGCATTGTATACCCCCCCTACATCCCGACCACTTGATATGAGTTTAAGCTTTTCCCTCCTCCGATGAATGGTTGTTTCCCCGAGTATTGTCTCGATGCTGAGAGACACAAGAAGGAATCTATATGCAGCCATATCTGAGCAAGATCACCCCTACTTGATACGGGAAACTAAGCATCGGGACATACATTTCGGATATTGTTTCAGGAATAATTTTCATTATATCCGCTCTTAGAGAGCCATCCATAGCGTCAGGGTCTGTGTCCCCGTCCAACCTCATCCTCAAAAATGCCAAGGTGTCTTCTCTTGTAGGACTTACTGAGATAGTATCCATGCTGGGGAAGTAGCTTTCAACCTCACTTCGAATAAAAGGCCTTCCGGTCATGAAAAGGCGGACATTGGGAAAATCCCGAACGATAATTTGCAAAGCGCGAAGAAGGCCAGTCCGATGCACTGCGAGAGATTCATCCAAGCCGTCAATGCAAATAACGATCCATTGCCGTTGCGCAATCGCGGTCTTCAGCATCTCTAGAAGTTCTGGAACCTCGGGGGCTACCCCACCAATGTGCTCCTTTGCATCTTCAAAAGCCTTCCGTATTTCCCATGGGATGCTTCCTCCCCCTAATAACTGCTTGAGTATGGCTCCTAACAGATTCGATGTAGTCTGTTCTTTTCTGTCGAGGTAGTCACAATACAGCCCGACGATTGCGCTATCCTGTCGCCTGCCGTAAAAATGATCGATTACGACAGAGCTGAAGTTGCTGGTTAGCGATCTTTATCCCCTTCCACCATTCCTAGCATTACCTAAGATAGGTCTTCCCCACACCGGGATCGCCTTGGCAAAAGAGCACAGAGTGAGGAGATCCATTGTCTCCCGTATTCCAACCCTTGAACTCGCTCCTTTGAAAAATCCATTGTCCTATACTTTTCAGTCGGTTGCCCCGCAAATATTGGTGTCGTTTCTGAGATTCCAGTGGAGACAGCCACCGTAGGACTTGATCCCTGTCATCCCGGATAGTGGTGTTGAAACTGTTGACATTAAAGGACCCAGTAACATCGCGATAGTCCATATGGTGTAAACTCGGGCTGAGTGGGTTTGAGAAGCGTTATAGATAAAGGTCACACTCGAGGAGGTCAAGAGCTTTGTGTAGGGTGGAAGAAAGCGATCTTGTTCGTTTAGACCATGAGACAACATGGGGGGGGGGGGTCAACGAGCAGGGGGGCTCAGCAGACAGGGATCCGTGCCGGCAAAAGCATGTGGCTGATGACGGGGCTGGTGGGGTTTTGATATTCACTCCGAAAATTCACCTCGCCGGAATTGGCCATAATAGGTTACGTGAACGGTGGTAAGCCGTGATTTGAGCTGTTCGCAATCTCGGATCATGATTTGAAATGTTCAAGGTGTTTGGCCCAGCAGCAATTTCAAATTGTGATTTGGGAAAATTTGAGGGTATAATAGGATTTGGGGATTTAGGGCTATAACCATGTATTTAGCAACCCGAGTGTTTAGCTGAATTCTAAGTAATCCCTCTCTGAAATCTAGATCACCAACAGTCACTCGACTATAGCTCGGGTTCGAATGTTGTAATGTGGCGCTGGTTGTCACAAGCTTCCTGATAACCTCAAACAAGGAGCACTCTGAACTTATGCGAGGAGATGCGAGTAGTGGTTTGAGGGTTGTTTGGGACGGAGGAAAGAATGTTACGGATTGCAAGGGATGGAGCCCCGAGATGTCATGGGTATCTTCGAGGTTGGCCATTATGTAGTATATAGATATCATCTGCTTTTGTTGTCGGAGGAGGGAGATTAAGTCAATCAACTGTTCACAATTCTCACTAAAAGACATTCAAATTCTTTATTGAAACGCATCACGAAATTCTCTATTTACTTCATCGAACAGTAAGGTGCGATAGGCTTGCCAAGCTGTTTGCCGACCGAGATGGAGCTTCAGATCATAATCTCTGATCCCAGTGTGATACTCATATCACTGTTAAGAATGCCTATTCTCGTAGATACGTTCTAGGAGTCGTCACCCTTTCCTTAGTTCTTCAACCTTTTCAATGTTTTCCCCCTAAGGCTATATTTTGGTTTAAACCAGCGGAGGGTGTCTTCGAATATTACATGGATTGACAAATTTTTGTGGAAGTCTACCGATACCTAATAATATCTGTGGGCGTCTAAAGCCATCTATTGCCTATCACGAATTTCTTCTCCTTCATAATCTATAAGACTAGTCGCAGAAATGACCATTCATTGGCAACGCCCACCGACCAACTTCAGTATCCGAGTAGGAGATCGATCTACTCTGCTGTGGTTTTTCTTTAGCTGACAGGGTTCGGGTCCATTCGCTCGTTGGATTGTACTTTCCCAGGCGCTGGTTCGCCTATCAGTGGTGGGAAGACTCGATATCCAGTTCATATTGGGTGTTTTTCGCGACAAGTACTCGAGTACCAGCATATTCAACCTGAACACGGGGGGCAAACATTTGTGTAGTAAATTGTCTGTACGCATCCCTGCCCTCATGCTCAGATGTTCGGGTTCAATATGCCTGGTATAAGAGTAGCCCAGCGTGTCTCAATTTGCTGCACGGGGAGGATAACCAACCGACACAAACCCTGAGACGACAGCACTTGCTCCGTGACAGATGTTCAGGTTTTGCATACCTTAGCAGAAATTTCCCTGTTGTCACTTTAGTGTCTGTTTGGGTCTCAAGGTTGCTCAAGGCACGAGTGGAGTTTTTTGGGAGTCTCTCAAAATCTCGACATTTGGCATGTTCGGTTGTCCGTTCTCTCACGATTGTAATCCCTCTCTTTTTTTTGGCAGAAGAATATGAATATAAATACAGTCGCATCTCGCTATAACGAAATTCTTTATACGGGAACCTCGCTATTAGGAATGAACCTTTAAGGAATTTACACCCCTGCTCCTATACAAATAGACCTCGCTGAAAGGAATTTCTTCTAAAAGCTCGCTATAATAGAGGAAGAAACCTGAGCTCTTGGCTTTCGTTTTAACTGGGGGGGACTGTTATGTATATGGGATTCCGGTAATCCCTGGTGGGTTACTATCCGGTACTCCCTGGATTCTTAACCTCATGAATCCCGGTCTCTGGGTATTCTAACGTGCCCTCGGAGTGTGGGGTATTGGGATTTTATCTCAAATCACTGCTTTAGGCCGGACAATTCGCCCCAAAAAAGACGTGGTTTTGTTGATCTGGCTTAAATTTGAAGAAAAAAAGGGAAAGGAGTAAAGGTTCGCCACTCACTACAGTAAATGTCTCGCGCTCACTCTTGGGTGCCTTTTTGGGTATTTGCAAGTGAGCTAGCTAAACTGGAACGAGCTGAGAAGAAGCTTGAAGCACAAGGATACTTGGTGTGCGCAGCGCCTAGCGCTCTCCTTTAGTTGGGATTCACACTATACCGGTAATTCAACTATCTCCGAAGGTCATAATATTAAGTGCTGAATTGGTGTTTCCCAAACTAAGTTTAATGCGGGGGTGTGAGATGTGGGAAGGTTGTGTTGCCTTATCATTTCCACCACAGTTGAGTAAAGGCACAACAAGAATTCTTTTCTTACCCTTTCTTTTTATCCGGATTTATTTTTCTTTCCGGATAGAGCTACATTATCTCCGTAACTGTGAGCCCCGGAAGGTCCCCCGGTTCGGCGCCTGGTAGGTGGGAGTACCTATAAAATTCTAAACCCAGGGCACAATTTCATTTCCTCGGTAAGGCTGGGATACTTAAGAAAGTGCGAGTACTGTACTTGTAACTGTGACTATTCTACTGATCTGGTATTCTCCGAGTTTGGTCACATTGCTCGTTGTTAGTGGCTCGTTGCATATCAAAATAATAGTACCGTGCTCCTGCGTTATCCCTGTGAAGGATCTTGGTTTTCTACCTCTTTATGTACCGGAAACAAGAGACGAGCAGGATATATGACCAAAGATCTAGCGGGCCGCCTCGGAGGACATTTAAAGTGGAGGCGCCGGATTGTTAATAGATTTGGTGGTAACGCGAAAAGCTTTTATATCATAGGATTTCTCCGAATAGGCACAGCAATATATGAATCCTTGCACAAAATACTGCAGTGCTCATGATTGCTTGTAATCGGTTTATGCTTTCTGAATATTGCTGCTGCTGCACACTCAGGCGAAAGTGGAGGATGTTTGTTTTAAGGGGGGCTGAGGGCTGGGATGAGTATCTCGCTGTGTACAGCAATACGGTAGTCATGATTAGCTAGGTTGGGTAGAAGAATGAAAATTAAGTTTCCTGCATAAGTAGTTATCGGGGAAGCACCATCGATAAGGTCTTTTAGTCAACCCATCACTGCTTGCCCTCGAGCTCTGAAAAGTGTGGGATTTCATTGAAATTTTGAATAACCTGGTGGCGTCAGTTTTTTTGCGGCCGGACTGATCTAGCCTTTTTAAGGCGGCCGGACTGTCCACTTGGGATCACTGATTTCATCGAGCTAGGAAAATTCCCCGCTGCTACTTGTACCTGGTAGCCTTAGGTTATTCCCTGTAAGCCACAAGCCACTGTCAGAGCCGATTGGGTACCTCAGTGTACTCGAGTAGTTCAGCCTCAACTTAAAATTCCCTGCTCCATGGGCAATGGGAGGAATCTTACTCGAGTATTACAGTAGTTTGTGGGTTGATGCCAAATTGCGTTATTTTCCATATATATTCCACGGCAAAGCGGGTCCGCGGCATGGCGAGAATGCCCATGCAAATGATTCGTGTCTTATAAAATTTCTATGGGGGTTCTCGCCTCACAGTGGGCTCTCTTCACCGTGGGTTACTGTAGCCGGGCGGTGTCAATCTCTTAGGGAAATGAAAAGAGATGTGAGGACCAACCTCTGGGTGTTGTCATGAATTTAAACATGAGGTTGGTTCACCACACCAACCCAGTCTTATCCAGTGATTGTGTCTCATGAATCGGCGACCAAAGGTGATGAGCCTTGGAGGGCCAGAGTCTGCTGAGGTATTGACCACCGGCTCTAGGTTTCCTCTATCAAATATCAATGTCTAGAAACTGCAGTGAGAAAAAGCAAGGATACACCCAAGTCTCCGATGGAACATACTCGAGTACCGGTAGTGTACTCGGCACAGGGGGGATGTTTTCTCACAAGACAGGGATTATTTCGCCGCTTGACCTAAATTAACTGTTCATTAACACTCCAGAAGCTACTTGTATTAGTGCCGTAAGTCAGCCTGAGCTGATGGAGCCCCCAAATCCCACCCAAAAGAAAGCCTCCCACCTTACCTGTGGGATGAAGGTGGTGCTCACACTGAGCTATGCAGGATTAGTGCGGGGCTTGACTAATCGGGATCTACGGAGGCACAGCGCCTAAGTTTTGAATTCCACAAGCCAGGTTTGCTGCCCTTACCCGCTGTGGGACATACAAAACTTAAGTGCTGTACTCGAGTACCCCCGTAAGGCACATTAGTACCAACGAAATCATTCCAATAGCTTTAAGTTCTACGATGCCGCCGTGCAGGAGGGGGCCGTGCTAGAGGTTAGGCCCCTTCGTTCGAACTACAGGTCATGTGAGAGAACTTGAACCTGCTTATGCTGATAGTTTTAACATCTAGCAGGGTCTCTGACAGCCCGCACGGGGAATGCTGGAATATATTCTCCTCTTCCATCCCTCTGTTGGAGCGAGAAGATCAGCCCCAGAAATTCTCTAGACCGAAGAGCATTATCAGCTAGTACTCAAAGATTTATCTCCTTGCAAATTTGATCAACGATAGGCCGCACAACCTGGTATGTATCGGACTGCCCCTTTGGAGGAAGTACTTGTTCGGCTAATGAGAACAACAAAGATCTCCTTGCGGCAACACCACACCCCTCATTATGGACTTTTATACCAATCCCATGAAGTATACCTATGTCACAGGTATCACGAAGGTTTTCCTGATGCCGACGGACTCAGGCGGGATCCCGGCTGTCGCTGTTAGCTACAGAGTTGCCATTTACATATACGGGGCGTATACCATCCTGATGATCTTGATTTTTATGATTGGATGGAGCTTGATCCTAGCCGTTCTCATGACGTTCCTGTCTGGGAGTGATACATACAGCAAGACTCCCTTACTTGCCCTTTGGGGCTCTGGCGAATCGATGAATGCGATGATGTTACTGGCATCTTACTTCAAGCGAGTGATACTGCTCAACAAAGGGGGTGACATGAAGTGGGGCGGAAGAAAAGATCTCTTGTGGGGCCTCCCCTTTGTATTTATTGCCTTGGTTGTGGTTCTCGGAAATGCCGCCGCGAGTGTTTTGGTTCCGGCGCAACTCGCGATGGGAAATGTCGCCCCGGTGGCTAAGGATGTTATCTTCTACCCCAATTTCGCAAACAACACTCAACATAATCTCACCAGTTCTGAAATTAGGAGATTAGATTCGTTGAAAGTCCTTCCAGCACTTCGCGCACTCGCAGCTGTCGAAGTTGCCAGGGGTTCAGCCCGAAGGCGAGTATATATTGATATTGATGGCGAATTTAGCGATTCGTTCCATGCGAGCTACGACTATAATGTTACTGGGGTGGATATGGGGCTACAGAGTGATCCCAAGCTGAGGCTCAGGGTCAAAGGTTCATGCCACACAGATGATACGTGGCTCTTAAACTCTACAGACCAAGGGGATACCTACAGGCTCTTTGGTGGAAACGACACATTCGAGGTCAAATACCAACCGGGGGTGGGCCTCCCTCCAATGTTGAATTTTCGGATCAACACGAACACAGGCGGGGGATCCAACGTTTCATACGCCATGATCCCTAACACTGGCGGTCTCTATAGCCACACCCCAGGTCATGGCGCATGGTATGTCACTGACAAGACTGGGGCGAGCGTACCCGCTGAATATCAGGTGCGCCGGAAGCGACCAGTTCTTAGTTGCTGGGAAGCTAAAACGTGGCATCTTAATGGTAGAGAGGTGGATGGCTCTAAGTTAGATACGTTGCCTGGTCTAAAATTGCACAAGCTCTGGGTCGGCACGGTTTTCCCGTCCAAGTTTCGCGACCCACGTCTGGTCAGTTTGGGTAAGGCCGCAGGGCTATCTGCACTCAAGTCGGCTTCCTATGCTGAAGCTCCTGAATTTATTCTGGATGCGGGCACATCAAGTACGTACGATGACCTCGAGCGTTTGGTGTCGGCTAGTTGGGTTAGCAGTCGGAATGTCCTACGCGACACAACCACATACGAAGGCGGCATCATGTCAAACGCGGCCATTGGCCCGAAAGGCTTGGTGGAAGACGCTTCCGCAAAATTTGTCCTTCCAACTTGGGATGTTGTCACCTTCTCTGTCCGGGTCCTTATTTCTATCCCGGTTATTCTATTGTTCCTGTCTATCGCCCTGCTGAGCTTGAATTGGGTGTCCCCGTCTTCAAAGCCTGGGGGAAGGCCATCATCGGCGGGGGAATGATAACGTTAGGTAACTCGGAGGGTGAGGATTTTGCAACGTTAAAGCCTAAGGATCTGGAAAATTACTTAAGTGGGATGAACCGACTTATGTCTCTCAAGAGTTAAGGTCGCTGGAGCCGGGGGGGGAGGGGTCTTCTCGCTTGATTGGGGCATTTCAACGTATTATTTTTCCTCGTTCTATCGATTTTCCGGGAAATCTTCCTCTCGAGATGTGCTTAGCGTCGGTTTCTCCTTCTTTTTGTCTATTTCATAATTAGCGCTTTTTAATGTATGCTGCGAAATTATTTTCGTTTCCTATATCTATTGTCGTCTAAGATGTGTTTGGGTCCCGCTTGGTGACCTTAGCAAATTAACGCCTGCGTATCATTGCCGGAAATTAACATCCTGAGCTTACGGGGAGCTGTAGATCTTAACGATACCATTGTGCCTAGGCTGAAGGAAGTTGCTTCGTGGACCTAACGGAAGCACTTTTCTCCATCAATTATCAATTAGTTCCTTAAAACTACGGACCCAAAGTGCCCTATTCAACCTTCCCCAGAGCCCAAAATTGGACAATATTGAGGATAAAATGCCTTGTTGAATGACGTGTTTTTCAGTGATTAACGATTTCCCGGAACTGCCCGATCGCTACCAGCTGGGTGGACAGGTGGGGGGGGAAGAGGAAATGCAACTATGTCGGGGGTTAACCAATATCTGGCAAAACGGTAGAGTGGGAAGACTGGAGTAGGGCTTCGCTATGGAAAAGGTATAATCGTAAGATTTGTTCAGTTGTTCCGAGCTCATAAAACTTGCTACTCGAACCGCGACTATATATGAAATATCGTCAAATAATCCTGATCGTCTCACATCTACCCTTGTCCCTCGTCTCTCACAACTATCTGTTTCCATATGCTCCCGCGCGTTGTGATACTGAGAAATCGCTCCCTAGGGAAGGCTATCGGCATAATCATAGAGTTGTGGAGAGGCCGCTTATCTAGAACTAGATTTGCTATCTCCGCTTCACAAGTGATCACTCGCTGATGTTATTAGCTCTGCACGGAGGCTGGTCACAAATAGGGCCCGGTTGGCCCATACTACTGTACAGTCTTAAAATGCTGTGTTACAAGATGCGCAAATCTGAATCAACGGCTATCTGAAGTTTGAGATTATAGATCGGTTCGCGGTGTTGTAGTTGCTCAAGAAACACGTGTCTCGAAACTTGAAGGGCTTTTCAGAGGTCCTTCGTTGCCAAGTCGGTTATTTGTAGTATTATTTGAAAATTCTGCACGCCAAGCTATCTATCAAACGGGGTTTTTTAGTGGGTCTCAAACGGACTACGTAACTGCTGCGACTACCCTACCAAAACGTTTCAAGGCACGCCGGCATGCCTGGTGTGATATGCGTCCTAGGCATATTGAACCGGAACACAGAGGGTAAATTTTGTATGGCGGATTGTCTGTGAACATCTATGAGCCCGTACTCAATTCGGATTCAAATTTTCGGGTTCAATATGCCTGGGGCGTGTACTGTAATACCTCTAGCCCCAGGTATGTGCGCAAGATGGCCGACTGAGATGGGCCCATGCTTGTGGACTCAGCACGCAGCTGGTGCCCGGGTTTTCCCATGCTCTCACAAAAATGTCCCTGCCGTCGCTTTAGTGCTTGTGTGGGTGACAGCATTTTTCTAAACAAAAGAAGTGTTGGTTCTTGGGAGTCTCTGGGAATCAATATTTAGCATGTTGGGTTGTCCATCCTCCCGCGATTGTGGTATCATACCGGTCAGATCCGCGATCTGTAAGATTTTGTTCAGCCCTGGGGTTAGAAACCCCAAAAGTCATGCCAAAGTGAGCGCAACATCACACTTCTCACCCTGCACCTGGGTTTTAAGTTTTCAGTTGCACAAGACAATACCACTTGAAGCATTTGCCGTCACAAAATTTATATCAATGATGTTTTTTTATTAAACAACACTAAAATTAAAATTAAAAGTGCGAGATTCCAATCTCTGGGTTACTGGTCGGAATTCCATGGATCCCCAATCTCATGGATCCCGATCTCTGGTCATCCGGGCGTACCCTTGGAGTGCGGGGTGTCAGCATTTCTCTCACCCTGCTTTTACACAAGACAACTGGCCCATCCAGTAACCCACAGCCAGGGCGGGAACACAAGGTAGCGAGAACTCTCAAAGCACATTGACCGGACAGGGATTATTTGTAGAGGAATTCTGGCTGTGGTGTGCTCATTTCGCCGTGGAATACTGCGTGGAACTTGATTTTGATGGGCAGGCTCAAATTTGAAAGCAAAAGAAAAAAAAGCAATGGTTCTCCCAAAGCAAGAGACATATCAAATCTGTACTCACCATGCACTAAGGTACCGCAAAAACTCAGATAGAAGAGAAATGTGCTACCATAGCACGCTAGAACATCCATTCTCAGCTAAGCGAGGGGAAGACACCGCAAACTCAGCCCCCAGTTGAGACAAAACAGAAGGAATATGCAAAGCGCTTTTCTCGGAGAGGAAACTCCAACGTCAAAGCACATTTTTCTTCGAGTTAAGTTTTTACGGGTCCAAGTACTCGTAATGTCCTGACGTTTGTGAACGAGAAAACCTTTTGAATACCATGCGCTTGGCGGTCAATCCTTTCGGATACCATCGACCGGGAAATATACCATCGAGAAAGTGAAACCTTCACAGGGGCAACCCCAATTGGAACGAACAACGAACACTTTTACACACTCTAGCATACCGGTATCTTTTTATCCCTTAAACAATACAGGGAAATTGAAAAAGATGCCAGAAAAAATAAAGAATTACTTCAACCCTCCTAGCATTTTTCTAGAACCTCCTTACAATTATTTTTTAGCAATTTTCTAGGGGTTCTTGACTTAAAAAACTATCCCACAGAAAGCCATTCTGAGGTTGGAAAAATAAATGCAAGACATTGGCCACATTTACTCCTTTTTCACTTTATTTGTTAATTTTCTTTGTTGTTTAATGGTGGCCGAAGAGAGTGATGGTTCCATGCAATGGTTTCACTTTTTCGATGGTATATTTCTCGGTCAATGGTATCCGGAAGGGTTTCACGCCAAGAGCATGGTATTGAAAAGGTTCACCCGTTTGTGAACACAACTGCTATTGCATACCGCCAAAATTCAGCTTTTTTGCGCTGATCTTGGCATCATGCAATAGCAGTTGTGTTCACAAACGTCAGGACATTACGAGTAAAGGCTTTTCGCTCGCTTCTTGTCGCCTACTCGAGAGCATTTGCAAGTGGGCTAGCTAGACCGGGACGAGCGGAGGAGACCCTTGAAGCACGTGGATACCTGGCGTGCTCAGCGCCTCGTTCTCGGCTCGGGGAGGGATCCACAATAGTGGGTCTACCGAGTTTTACGGGTACTCGAGTAGTTCAATTATGTGGGGTCTCAATAGCTACGGCAAGGCAATCAGATGGGGTGTGCCGAATAGAAATGAAAAAATAAATAGTGAAAAAGAAAGTTGGTGGGAGATCAATTGTAGTGAAATAAAGAGGGTGTCACACTGATGGCCATTTTATATTGCGTTTTCTGACATGATTGGTGAAGTCTTAATTACCTATTATAATAGGATTAAAGTTTAAATATTTGAAAAAAGGATGTGCGAAAAGAAATAAAAATGAATCCTCAGAGTCAAAACGATCCTCATATAAAATAAGAAAGCATTCTATAAATCATTGCATTTTTCTCTCCAATCAGACATGAAAATAAAAAATTCAGAAATTGTATTTAAGAAATTTAGTGTCTTGATATTTTCTTACTTGCACTTTTGATATTGATAAGACATAACACTTACGTCCTTTGATATTATTAAGTTTCATCAATTGTTTTTACTATTCTTGATCGTTTTTATTTTCATATATTTTTATCAATATTCTTTCTTCATATCACCAATATCACAAGCATCTTGTGTACATATGGGTATTAGTGTGAAATATTTTTACGCCTAAAAACAGGAAATTCAAAAAAGTATGCCAATCATGACTGTCAACATTCAGAAGGAGCTCATTATGGTATGAATATTATATAAAGAGATCTGATAAGTTAATGAAGGACGAATTATATTATTAGATACTGGCAGAATCTTATCGATATCATTAGCATCAAAAGGAAGAGGAAATGTAGTTGTTTCCCTTAGTGATGATGAACAACACTCAGATAACTCAGCTATTCGGAATTCTACGTATAATTCTCCTCCCATATATTCAAGTACCGGAGTTAAAGAACGGAGGTCTCTGATTGCTGTTTCAACCAAGTTGGCAGGTAATTTATCCTATATTGTTTCTTCTTATACTCTGGAAGTCAATCAAGCACAAAAAAAGCAGGACTAAAACAAGTAATAGGAGAAAATGTACAACAAAGTCCATATAAACCTAAGTGAATTGCAGCTGCTCTTAGCACTATGCCCTGACAATCAGGAATCTTATTCAAATACACTATTTCGACACGTTTACTAGCAAAATGAATGATTTGGTGCGAACCAACTCGATGGTGGAATATTGTACTAACTCAATCAGTAGATTGTTATTCAAATTCCTTACAAGCACAAGCAGAAAAACATGCAGGATAGAAGGAAAGACAACAATGAGATAATTCTCAAATTAATATCAATACCAGGCATTCAATTCCTATTGGTTTAATGGAAGCAAAAGGAAATGGTGACCCAATAACGATATCAGTACCAGAACCTGGTGGAACCTGATATGATTTGTTTTCACTGGTTCCTGGCGTTCTAGCAAACCCACCTTCTCAAATTGCTTGTGGATTAAAAAAATCTAGCCATATTTGACTTTTGACAGATAGGTTAATTGCTATCATACTTCTAGTTGCCTTTAAACCTACTATACAAATACCATCGTTGGTACCTGATTGGCAATCTTCTTTTGCAATGGCCTCCCCTACAGTGTTTAAGAAGTTAGCGATTCGGGGAAAAGGAGTCATAAGCAGGGGAAATATTTAAGCGGTAAGTAAAGCAAGAGAGAATATCTTTACCAAGAAATGTACATAATGAAGAAGTCAGAATATTAAAACAAATAGAGTTGAAGTCAAATGATGAGCAAAAAGGAACAGATATAATGGAAAAAAAAGGACGTCAAACCCAACTTCTACCTCAATATTCAATATCCAGCTTTCCTACAAATGGGAACCAATAATTGAAAATCTCGTTGCTGCAACCAACACTTCCAAAGTAGTAACACCAAGAACGCCACTCAAATCAATAATTATTGGATGCTTAAAACGATCAAGAACTATTATCTCCCCGCCCAGCCTGCAAAACTTGGGAAATCAAAAACTCAAATGAGGACATGAATTTGATGCAGTTTGTGATGCAATCATCGATCATTAATTGAATCAAGAGCAGACTGTGTGCCCTTCAAATTCCTCCAATCTCTACAATATACTACTACATCAGGAGGGAGAAATATTGGTTGAGGAGAAAACAGATATTGATACTGATATTGATACTAAAAGTCATTGACAGATCTAATTTTATTGTTAGTATCTCCAAATTTATAAATGAATTATTTATTATTTATAATAATAAAGAAGCTAATAATTTATCACATTATCCTAATCCCTGATTACTATGAATTTCATGTTTCAAATCTTCAATTTTTATACTTCTATTATTTTCACTATCATACTAGTTAATCGTATTTCACAAAGGGGGAATGAATAACATATGACGTATTTGATATTTATATATTTTCTTGACTCTGCTTATTCTTCTCATCTAGTGTGTATTTTATTGCCTATTTTTCCTGCAGCTTTTTCTATTTCCTTATTATTTTTCACTTTCCCCTTCAAGTTCACTGTCCCTTCCCCCCACTTTTCACAGTTAAAACACTGCACTTGGGTTTGGCATAACTTGGTATACTTATTCAGATCATATTAAACTATTTCAGGTTTAGCAGGTTAAATGAAAAGCGTCTCTAGTAAAGAAATAATATATTAGTCCAAACATCAAAATAAATAGATGATATAATATTATGATCATAATTAAAAAAAGTATAATCCTTTAAACCACACTCAAATAAAAATATCCCAAATAATACCATCATTATCACTTTCTTCAGTCTCATGAGTAGTCATATTGTCATAATCTTCCACCTTTGTTTCATCAAACTTGTGCATCTTATTAGATAAAGGAAATTTTGAGTCCTCCAAGTCCCATTCCTTTCTATCATACTTTTCAAGATATAATCGATCACATTCATCGTATTTGTTATTAGGCATATTTTGCTCAATCCAGCGCTTAGTGTCCGTTGGAGTTGATAATATTGTAATGTTTCCTGAATAGTCTGCCAGTGCTGTTTGGAGAAAGATATGTGCTTTAGGATGTAGTTCCTGAAATGAATAGGTAATTGGAAAGTTGTCATTTATAAGAATATTTTTACACAAGCTTGGTGTATCAGGTATCAGATACTGATTAGAATTATAAAGACTAATTTGAGAATCAAGAGCATTTAGGGCAATGAGATTTGGTGATAAACAATAATCATGAATACCTGTAGCAGGATAGTTGTATAATTTGACTGGTTTGCCAGTTAGAAGATAGTATTCGCATTTTCTTTGAGAACGGATAGGATGATAATTGTGAATTTGCACAAAGGGATGGATATGCTCGGTAATTATTTCCATATAGATATATTGCATAACAATAATATCAAGAGCTCCTCCATCAAAATACCTCTTATTTTCTATATCATTAAAGATTTCTCGCCATGTCTCTGTCTGTGCATTGGCAAGAAGGTTCCATTATGATTCAATCTGATTTTTGGTTGTCATTCTGTAGGAATAAACTTCTTAAAGAGGAATTGCATGGTTAATTGCATGATGAAGAACTCATTGACAATTGAATAAAAGGGTTGTCTCAACGCTTTTATCTGATTGTATAAGCTAAGAGATCGTATTATAAGAACAAACAGCGAAAAGTAACTGCTTATTGACAGAAACAGCAGTATGGTTTGAATGGCCAATAAAGCACCATATTATATATTGAGAATAGGCATCAATAGCACTATATATCTGAAATGCAAATCTTGAAAGCTTATCATGTCCATCAATTAACCAAACTTGATTAGAGCCCTTGATTATCAATTGACATCTTTTCCATGATAAAGCTTTCATTCATGACTCTATTCCAATTGGATCAACTCTATGAACAGCTGCATGAAGCTCTCTTCTATGAATATTTTAGCATTGCATTATATAAAATCTTCTTTGGATAAACCACAACTTACTGTGAAATCAATATACTACTTTTACAAATACTAGTAATGGTATACACAGCTCCTGCACCTCACCTTCATGACTCGCACTGTCCACTCACTAGTTATTCCATTACTGCAGTATCCGCCAGCTCAGAGATATTTTCCTTTGAGAGAGTTGGAGTGTTGTATTATATAACTCATACTATGGGATGAAGTCTTCGGTTTTTTAATTGTATTGGTGTTAATGAAAAGCCAGATCGACTATCTCATACTAGTATACCATGGACTGGGATGAGAAGTTAAGAAGTCATAACTCCTTTACTTTCGCCACAAGTAAGAAATTGTTATGTAAACTTGAAGGATGTAACTTTGAAGGAATGTTCCATTCTTGAAGCTTCGTACGATAGGTTTTAATTCTAATTATTTTAGTATACAATTTAATTGTTGAAAACTATTTAGGATTAACATACGCAGGATAAAAGTTCTTCTCTTGCTTCATAATTTCTCCAACATCTGTAAGACTCTAATCTTCGTAATATAAAATTGATATATTTCATCTTTGTATTCTTCCCACGCAAATTGTTTTGGCATCTGAGCTGGATGTACATTGTTGTAAGATATGGTTCCAAGCAAGAATAGAAGAGAACAATATTCAAAAATCGGAGATAGTCGAGAGAAAGCTTGATAAAAGGAATAGATACTATAAAATATATTATTAGATGATAGAGAATATTTTATACAACAAATAGGTTACGGGAAGGTGATACTTGCAGTTAGTTGAGTCTAGATATTCATTATATTATGGATAATTTTTGTTTTTTTGTTTTTTTGTTTTCTTTTTATGTTTGCGGTATGAATGTTTCAGCCCATATGCAAGTATTCCCTTTAATATATTTTTTAAATAAATTAATAAACTTACATGATTTTCACATATTCTAGTAATCCTTCCTGTTAGCTACTATATTCTTTCTTTAAACGTGATGTTCTATGAGGCAAAAAGAATTGGGAATTTGTGTAACAGATAAACTTTTTTTTTCTAGTTTACTTCTGAATGGTAGGAGTCAATTATCACTGACAAAAGGGGTTCATTTATTCTCTGAAAAGAGATCATTTACTCTCTGAATGAGCTAGTGTTTAGACGCCTGTTAGAGCTGGAAAGTAGGGCCTAAGCTGTACTTTCCGACTATAGATGCCGCAATCCCACACTTGATCTAAGTGGTTTACCTACTTATGCACCTACTATTTCTACTTATAGGACTCGGAGTAGAGTTGCCTAGTACACAGTGTATGATTGGGAATTTAGGGAAGGTTGTCATATTGACTTCCTTGCATGAGTAGGTATAAAGCTGGGCAATAGTGGGGATGAGGAAAGTAGAAAAAGGGAAGAGAAAGAAACAGTAGACTAACAGGTGGAGATTTACTTTCAGAAAATAAAGACTCAATAAGGGATCACAGTACGGGCCAGCCAGGTTCTTGCACTGTCATATCTGTAAAGTTCTCATAACATATTCAGTACTTCTATTAATATGGACCTAGAGAACAAGAAAGCAATAACTCTTTTCCAAGAGACCTGCCCTACTTCAGTAATAGGATATTATGTAGACTGTATTCACAAAAGACTTCCCCATAAACATCTTCCGCTATACCACTTTTAAGTCCGTCAAGACTTTGCAATCCCGTGGTTTGTTTTCAGACTCATGGGCTAAGTCCGGGCAGTGCTGATAGTGGAAGCGATCGGTAGTGAAGTAACTAAAGAGCGCAAAGTTAGGAATAATTGTAACACCTAAGATATAAGAAGAATAATGAATATGAAGGGTGGTACCAGTATCCTCTTTACTGCGGCTCAGAGGTAGAGTAGTGCTCAGAATAGTGCTAAGTGGATACTCTGCGCAGTATTGTCATAATGGAAACCAGATTTACTGTCTAGATTTGCTTCCCACTATGGTACAAGAATGAGTACTTTGCCCGATCTTGACCCACCTCAGTGTGCTGTCTATGGTTACCTTTCATGCACACAAGTATATCTTAGCTTTGCTCTAAACATAAACAATAATTGATGTGCCTGCGCTTAAAAATAGGAACGAACAAAGGGATATATCAGACATTACAAGAACTTTGAAGGGTACTGTAACAATCCTATTGTGAGGTAGTTAGGCAACAGGCAACGACAGTAGTTTCCTATAGTGAGCAAGTCTTCTTCTTTAGAATGGGGCGTAGGGAAATACTATCTCTTCAGATAGTACGGGACTGGCTTTCTAGTCTGAGCGATCCGTTGAAGGATACTATCTCGTCAGATAGTAAGATGAGTGGATTGTCGTGCTTGATAGAACTATCACAATAGTCCTATGTTCGAGCGGCCCGTCGAGACTATCACAATAGTCTCCGGGTTCTTAAGGCGTAGGCTTTGGTATAGAAGAAGTGTATAGAAAGAAAGTAAAACGTAATCGTATTGCAATATCTTAAGTATAGAAAAGTACTTAGATGGTTGCGTGAAGATCCTACCCCTTGGTCTTTTTTTTTTTTTTTTGTAATCATGCGTTATTTGTTTCTAGGTACAAAAAGCCTTATGCAGCGCTAGCTATGAAGAGAAAAAAACCTATAAATGCAAACCCACCGC
>Ga0307513_10001598_pt1 | contig 32511 bp, 17 predicted proteins | sample 15_EM_MG_FD_202174 | JGI IMG/M metagenome (GOLD analysis project Ga0307513, IMG submission 202174) | Populus trichocarpa ectomycorrhiza microbial communities from riparian zone in the Pacific Northwest, United States - 15_EM | ecosystem: Host-associated > Plants > Roots > Unclassified | place... | reverse complement strand
TTCATAAATTATTTCAAATAAAATAAGTAACAATCAAAAGAATGAGGACCAAATTTGATAGATAAAAAATTTCAATAAAAAAATGATAAGGAAAAAGCAAATAGCAATTATAAAAATAAGAACCAAAATTAATATAAAAATTAAATTTTAAAAGATGGAATTGAAAAATAAATATTCAAAACAAATTATATATAGCAATCAAAAGTTTGAGGATCAAATTTGATATAATCAGCAAATAATAACATTTTTAATTTTTTCACAACTTCCGGAAAGTGTTTTCCGCCCAAATTTTCCAGGAAAACACTTTCCTGAAAACCAAGCCAAATTTTCCTTTGACTGGAAAGTGTTTTCCGTTGACCAAATTTTCTAATGGCAAACAAACACAAGAAAGTTAGGAAAGTGATTTCCCGGAAACCACTTTCCGGAAAACAAACACAGCCAAAAGGAAAAACACTTTCCTGGAAACCAAACTAAATTTTTATTTGACTGGAAAGTGTTTTCCGTTGATCGAAAATTGTTTTTTGTTGACTAACTTTTCTAATGATAAACAAACACAAGAAAGTTTGGAAAGTGATTTTTTAAAAAATGAATTCCAGAAACCAAACATCCCGAAGAACAAAACGAGACCAAACACTAAAAAGGCGCTTAAACAGTTTCCTTTAAAGCTGGAAAGCACAGTACAAACCTCTGCTTTCTCTGAAACCAAACCGAACAAGCACCAAAAAAAAACCTTCTTTTCCCTGTTTAGCTATCGACACAGGTCTCCAAATTCCACGCAATTTTAGAGGAAAGGGAAAGCAAAACAACTTTCTTAATTGTCAAAAAGCTAGGGTTTAAGTTTTTTTTTTTTTTTTTTTTACGTGTGGATAGAATTATGGATCGTCTCCGCCGAAGACAGAGACCGGTGTTCTCTGGGTTCACAACGGCTGAGGTATGATTTGCTTTCTTGTTCTTTATTAATGTTTATTTTATATGGTGCTTTCTTATTTTTTGCAGTTATGTACATTTTATGTTGATTGTGGCTTATTTCTTGTTAGTTTCTTAAAACAATTATTGGGATGTTTTTTATTTTAGTATCTTATCCAGAAATGGTGTCTTTTAGGATTAATGTGGTTAACTATATTGATTTGTGTTTAAAATACAATAACTTTCCTCTCATCTAGGTGCTTAGAGAATTTGAAAGTTTAGCCATGGAGTTAAGTTGATTTGGGGCAATTGCTTATGATGGGGTGGGTAGATTTCTGGTTATTCTTATGTGAAAAGGGTCTTGGTTGACAGCAAACTCAGGGTTGTTGGGTTGTTATTTGCTAAATGGTAATGGGTCATGAATACGAATTATTTACTCATAATCTCAGTTAAATTCTTTGAGATCTTGTTTTTTGTAAATGGCGAATCTAGATTGATGTGATGTCTATGTAATTGTGTATCCAAGTCTATGCTTGGCTTTGTAACATTTTAAATGTTGTTGGGTAAAGAATAATGCACATATGTATTGTTTTGGCTACAAGCAAAATTGTATACTTGTGCCTGCGGGGTGCTGTGACTGATGATCCCATATGGCGATGCTTTACTATCTCCTTTGTTTTTTCGACTGTGTTGTGCAAATGACATGATAAAGTTTTTATTTTTATCCTCGTCCATGAAAACAGATAGAGAAGATGGAGAGATTGCTAAAGGAATCAGACCAACAACTGGACAAGGAGTTCTTTCAGAAAGTTGCCAGGAGATTTAGGCAAGTCTTGTACCATGCATATCTTCTAGTTATAGATTTTGACACATGATGTTGGTTCATGTAAAATATCTACATTAGGTGCTAACTCCTCTTGGTTTTGATTTGGTATGTCCTTGCAGCTCCTCTGCTGCCCGGGCTGGGAAACCTGTTGTTAAATGGACTGAGGTTTTACTTTCTTGATTACTCCTTTTTTTTCTTCTGTATACCATTTCCGTTGTTGTTATAACCCTTTTATTCTGCAATGAAAGCTCTAGCATTATGTTTGTGCTTATCTCGTAGCTTCCCTTATGTTACAATTGTGTCTTAGGTACAAAGTTGGTTCAGAACTAGGCAGCAGGATTGCCTGTCCAAAGTTGCATCTTCAACTGATGCTTCAAATCATGATTCTCCACTCCCGAAGTCTAATTCTTTTAATAAGACAAAAGAAAGTTCTCGAATTCCTGAAGGTGCTTTTCTTTCTTGATATTTTTCTATGACATTTACTACTGCTTGAAATCAGATATTTGTACAAGAATATGTAGGTGGGGGTTTGGTACAAGAATATGTAGAGCTTAGTGGTATTTCAGGTTTAATCATGCTTTGTGTCATTTTCAAAGTTAAATAGACTGCATTTGTAGTTTTAGATATTATTCCTCAGGTAGATGCTCAGTATCATTCAGCATCATTTGTAGTGAATTATTGTTTGATATATTAACCTTCAAGGCCACAGTCTCGGTGGGTTCTAATAACAGTTGGTAGGATATACTTGGATGTTATGTTGGGAATTGGTATGCCCAAAATTGATGTTGAAGAATCTTGTTTACAGATGAAGCTTTTTTTGTTTCAACAACCATTCTGGCTTTCTTTTCCCTTTCTCTTTTTAACCTAAAAAATTAGGTTATATTATGAGAGCTTTTTTGTCTACCCTTTATCTCTTTGTAGCCAACTTTTCCCCATATTTCTTAATAATTTTTTTTTCTTCTAAAAACAGGAGAAACAATCCCAGATTTGTCAGAGTTGAAATTTGAGGCAAGGTCATCAAAAGATGGGGCGTGGTAAGGAAACATGTAGCAAGCAAAAATTGTGAACCTTGCTTTTAAATGTTTTGGTTTTACCTTGTTGGACATATCTCCATTTTGTGGATAAAAAACGTGATCACAGTCAACATTGTTTGATATTAGGGCCATTGATAAAATGTGAGCTGCCCCAGAAATATCGAAATTCTCATTACCTAGGGCTAGAATGGAGATGGTTTAGTGGAAAAAGCCCCCTAAAGAATAGATCCATACTGAGATAAACCTTCACAGCATTTGTTTAGGATACTCCCTTCGTTTGATTGATGACTGCCTGGGCTTACTTAGCCTCCCCTAGTCACTAGTGGACAGAGCCTGTTGTTAATGTTTCTCTCTGAACCATCACGCTTAGAGGTAACAGTGAGGCAAGCAAACTTAGCCTGATCCATGTAGCTTCACTTCCTGTTTGAACTATTAGTTTTCTTATGAATATAAACTTAAGGATAATTCTACTTTCTCCTAATAAATTTTCCTAGAAAAAATGAGAAGTAAATAAAAAATCACAGGCTGTTTATGTGTCTGTATGAGAATATTCTTGATAGGCATGCCAGTTTGAGTAAGAAGTGCATGGTCACCTTGATACTTATTTCAGAATGGTAGCTGCATACTTTGTCACCTGACAGGATGTCCAAGGTTAATGTCTAACGATCTTTTCTTCTTTTAGGTATGATGTTGACATGTTCCTCTCTCATAGAATTCTTGCATCTGGGGATGCTGTAAGTTTCTATTTCATAATCTATTACTTCAAGCATTTTAGTTGTGGCTGGTTTGTCCTGACTAATGTTGAGCTAGTATACACATGTCCAAAGTTGCAGAACCTCAGTGCAGGGCATGATGTTGAAAACAAAAACTGAATTTTCGGTGTCATCCAAAGAAGTATAATTGATAATGAGGTCATCCATATGGAATAAAATCTGATTAGTTGGGACTGAAACTTCTTCTAGTTAGGTCTCCACTCAAATTAGAAATGGGAACGTGCTAAATAGTCAATCATCGTGTTTTTTGTAAATACATCTTTCATGAAGTTTTTTTATTTATTAAAGGAAGTTCGTGTTAGATTTGTTGGATTTGGGGCTGAGGAGGATGAGTGGGTCAATGTAAAAAATGCAGTGCGAGAACGTTCAATACCTCTTGAGCATTCAGAATGCCACAAATTGAAGGTCGGAGATTTAGTGTGCTGCTTTCAGGTATTTTAGATTTTTAGTTGCAGCAGTAATCCTGTCACTCCCTGCAAATCACCCCTACTTTCTACAGGTAGCTTACTAGTGCAGTTTGAATTTTATTAGGAAAGAAGGGACCAGGCACAGTACTTTGACGCCCACATTGTCGACATTCAAAGGAAAACACATGACATTAGAGGTTGCCGGTGCCTTTTCTTGGTTCGATATGATCATGACAACACTGAGGCTAGTATCAATTACATATCCATGTCCATAGCATGTTGATTTCTCAGTTACGTGTAATACTGGAATTACCTCGCTAAATTGTCTTCTCTTTTGGCAGGAAAGAGTCCGTTTGAGGAGGTTATGTTGCAGGCCGGCATAATAGATCTTCTGTGATAATCTAATTTTTCAGCTCACTTCTTTTTGTCCTTCATTCATATCAAGGCTTGGTAGGGAGGGTACTTAATCTATGAATATACATTATAAATATCTCGGGAAAGCTCAAGTCAGATTGATTGCTCTAACCCAGCCTGTTTCTGACAATACAATTTTAATCGTTGTATTCATTTCAAACGCTTTCCTCATTCAATTTTCACCCAAATTCTCCAGCAGAAATTAAAGAAATGCTTGGATCATCATATGAGCTTTACTGACTGCATATTGTGCAAGAAAAAATTAACGATAATAATAATTATGAAATTAGGAAGATAGGTCAAGGAGAAAAACCCTAAAAGTGCACACCGAGGACTGATTATTTAGCGGTGCTTTGTTACACAAGAAAGAAGAGCCGGCACGCATAAAGCCCCATTAAGCTACAAGCTCGGTATCGCCAAGGATCGGTCTGCTATGGTCAAGACTTTGGTTTAGCTAACCCTAACCTTGGGTTGCTTTTTTAATTATTGTTTTCTTAATTGTTTCAAGTAAACGCCATTGCACACTACCTCAGGAAACGGCCATCTTTCTTCATTTGTGTCCAGCACGAAGTTTTGTATGTTTCTGTAGTTTTCTTTTTTTAGGCTAGACAACGCCTAAATTATGCCGCTACGGTCTGCATTTAGGTAGTAACGGAGAGCATAGCATGTATCGACATAAAAATGAAATCTGGTTGGTGTGCGGTCACGTGCCACATGGACCAACATTTCACAACACGTCTATTCCAAAAGACAAATGTGGATTGAAGCAAGCAAAAACACATCGATCAACCGAATATAAAAACACGAGCACACTCATGTAACAATAGACGATTTCCCAACATTGCATCCAGCATATTCATGTAAGAATTGAACACTTCCCAACATTGCAGCATCCAGCATCCAAAGTGTCCTATCTCATCGGGAAGATTCTGATTAATCTCGGCACCCATGCAGCCACCTTTGCCATCGATGGAGGCTTGCAACCAGGATATTGTGCAGTACCGAGCAATCAACTACTTGTAAGCCTGAGCAAGCAAGCAAGCAAGCAAGCAAGAATGTGTGAATTTCAGTAGTCTAAACTAAACACTATCAGCAAATGTGCACCAATTTCAGATACTGCTCTGGTGTTTATGCATTCCGCTAGCAGTTGCTTTTTAAACAGGTAATACAGGAAGGACAATAAATAAAATCAAAATTATTTTCTCAATATACTATGAAACCAGCAGTTGCTGTATATGGAGTTATAGAGGAATGGCTTGGGTATCCGGAAAGGATTAATACTCTAGCCCACCCAGTCCCAACATGCCTGAGTCGGTTTATTGGAGATCTCTTTTTCCTCCTTCCATTTCTTGAATGCAAACAAGAACTGGAGGTTTTAATTATTAGCTTGTATTTGTCATCATGTTTTGTAGCAATCAAAGGGATCGGAAGTTATTTTATCAAATCAGCTGTGGAAATAATTCGGAGTAACAGATCGCTTCAAGATACAACTCAAATTCTCAAACAATCCAAATGTGAGGTGGTTTGCATGACAATCATTTCTGGAGACACATATAGAAGGTCCATAATGGAATTTAAGACACTGACAGTGCAGATCATAGAAGTATAATTAAGAATGTGCTCAGTGAAGCGCCAGCAGAAATGGCAGCCATCACAAGAATAATGAAAACATAAAAATGTTAGCACTTTGATGAAAGCAAATTATGGAAAGACTAAAAGGGCTGCTTACTGATGCATGAAGAAACCTCGCTTTTCAGTAGAGATATCAAGATGCAGCACATTATAGCATTCGGCAACCATATCAGACACAGAACAAGTATCCATTCAGTCTGTACACCCTGCCAATAAAACAGGTTGTGCCTCATTCTTGATTTGATCTATATATGATAAATAAAATACCAAGGAAACAAGGGAAATTGTAGAGACGTTACCAGTTCAAATTCCATACATCCCTGGTTCTCATGTACAGAAGTGGTTCCTGAAAATAGAAGTAATTCAGTCAATCCAAATGAGATAATGAACCAGCTGCGAGCAAAGAAATAAAAAGCTGCACCCAAATACCAAGTCTGAAGAATTTCTCTATTTGAGGATCCCAGGACCCCCCAAGCAAAAGGATAATTGATCTTTCAGCACCACGAATCCTTGCTGAAAAAAGGAGCCCAGCCTGCTTTCTGCTTTGAAGAATTTGACCACAAATACTCGCAATTTAGTCTAGGATTCCTGTCAATACCCCAAAGTCTAGGTACCTCCATTGTCAAGTTACATAAACAAAAATAGACAAACAAATAATTGGTGGATGACAACCACTCTGATACACAGATGACAACTTTTAAAATCTGGATGACTGCAACTAACCTGACAGAAAATTGGCATGCACCACCTCAAGGATAAATATTTCACTAAGAAATCAAATACCTAGACCTGAACATAGACATACTTCCCCAAAAATTTAATGGTATCAGCTCTGTACTCTGCCAAACCAAAGTTATGGAAGCCACTTGGATAATTTTTCAAGATAAACAAGAATGTTCTTCAGGATAAAAAAAATCAGTTGAGGTTTAATGTTTGCTCAGCCAACAGCACTGAAACACAGCCAGACAAATAATGCAGCACATGCACTAAGTTGATCTTAAGAGGTACAAATATGCATTAAGATTACAGTGATAATTAGAAAAAAGTACAGACTGTTGTTTAAAAGTATACAAAAGAGGTACATCCTCCATCTCTTAGGTCATGCAGACATCCAGGAAGTACGGACACTAAGTTGATCTTAAGAGGTACAAATATGCATTAAGATTACAGTGATAATTAGAAAAAAGTACAGACTGTTGTTTAAAAGTATACAAAAGAAGTACATCCTCCATCTCTTAGGTCATGCAGACATCCAGGAAGTACGGAAGTGAAAGATCACAAGGATCTTCAAGTCTAGAAAAGATGGAAGAAGCATAAGACAAGTACAGACTCGATGACTGAGAATGATTAACAGCCTATTGCAAAATCACGATAGCACGCTCTCAAAAATACCATCAGTAATGAAAACATCACCTGTGCACATTTCTTCAACTACTGTTCATAACTATACAAACTTCTTAGCAGTGGGTAAATCAGCGCCATCCTAAAGGCATTTCAACCCAGTTGAAAGATAATGCACAGGTATAATGGATGCTAAGTCATGGCTACATTAAGGTGGAGTTTTGCATACAAGACTCCCAAATCCCATGATGAGTCAACTTGGCTTAAGCAGATCTTTGCTTCTCAAAACAAAGGTTATAAGTGGTAAGAATTGTCTTCTAAATTGTCATGATAGCAGTAGCAGCATCCCACAAAACTTCAGTCATTCATGAGACAGTTCGACCATAACAAACTGATGCAATATAGAGATTCTTTGCCCATTTCTCCTGAAAAAACATATATATGAAGTGAATCAAACATACAGAATTTATGGTTAGAATCAAACAAAAATCAAGACATTGAAAACTAGGAGAAAATCCACAAACTTTGACATGTGTACTGGGAAAAGCAGAAGTTCGAAGTGTTTCTTGAGTTTCATCAACCGGTTTTCTTCTTGGTACACTGAGAACAAAAGCAGCTTGGTCCCACGTAGCTGCAGTTGAAGTGATGCGATAACCACCATCCCACCTACGATGAATGCCTTCACTGGGATATAGAAAATCTAGCTCCACAACCTAAAATTTGAGCAGAGATTTACAAAAGGAACCTGGTCTCAGTGTATTTGGGATATAGAAAATCTAGCTCCACCATCCCATAAGCATTTCATTGAGCAGAGATTTACAAAAGGAACCTGGTCTGAAAATCCCGCGCCACGAGACATAACTATTGCCCATCTACTTCCAGCAGTGGCCATGGCTGTGACATAAAAACCCTCCCTCCATTTCTTATTGATCCACTTGAAGGGAAATGAATCACTTACTTTATAAGACTGCTGTACATACTGGGTCCCTGAATTTAATAAAGCAACAAAAATTCAAGAGATGAAATAAGAAAATAGTAGAATGACCACTTATGAAGGAGATATGACACTAACCCTTAGACATCACAACTAATGAGCTTCCATTATTTCCTCCTGCAATTGCACTGATGTAGTAATTCTTCTCCCATTGTTCCATTATCCATTCCTTTATAAAAACAAACAAGGAATATAACATGCAAGAGTAAGTTGAGTTAGCATTTAAAAGGTATATAATCTTCAACATCAAAATGCAAGATAATATGCAAAAAACAAGTTAAAAATGGCGATGTTCATATTGAAGACCCATGATAGCATCGAAGACCCATGATAGATACTCGTCCTTAGATTCATGGATCAAAACCAACCTTGTGGAGAAAATGAGGAGAGACCTCATAAACTTGTGCACTGAAATTAGTGCCGGCATCCATAATTAGGGCCCATAGGTTTGTGCAAGAAGCCACACTGCTGATAAATAACCCATCTTCGTTACCCTTCTCTATGTGCTGGGAGAGCCTCACATTAGCCACGTTATAGTGATATCTACACCAGGAAATGAAAACATCAGCATTTTATCCTTGATCACAAAAATTCAAAGGGCACAGTATGTAACTCTTGAGTGCATACCTTTGTTTCATTGGCCGACGAGCATTATAAACACTAATCCACTGTGTTGCAGGCATCCCCATTCTGACCTTTTTCTTTGGTTGTTCATCTTCTTCTTCCTCCATTGTCAACCGGCCTCTCTTGTGCCCAACCTGATATATAAGCTTCACAGAACAAAATATCAGGTTAACACAACCTCCACTTAGGGGGACAACAAAGTATTTGTCTAAGTGATCAAAACCATCAATCATATCTCGATTAAGAAAACATTATAGGTACCTTCTGCGCACCGTCAGTATTAATTGGCCTAATGTCTGGGTTTGGACCAACAATTCCATCAAAAAGAGAGATATATTTTGCATAATTTGGTTCCTCGTCAAACTTCAAATTTACAACATACTCAACAAACTGTCTAAAAGGCTGAGGACATAAGCAACACAAAGTTTCTGGTGAAGTTGCCATCTTCTTCTTGCAAACAAGGAACCCTTTATTTTCCCCCTAAAGAAATCACCACATTAGAGAGAAATTGAAACTGATCCTATCAGCACGCACAGATTAGATTTAAGAATCTGCAAACCTGATACCCTTGCCAAGGCAGTCGACCACGGAGAAGAAAGATGAGAGTGTAGGCAAGAGATTCTAAGTCATCTCTCCTGCTACCAGTTCTACCAAGATGAGCATGAACACTGGCATATCGAACAGTTCCCCTGCAGCACAGCACCAATGAGTTGCAATGGACAAAAAAAGATATAGGATCTCCAAAGATAATGCTAAGCTGGCATATGTTCCAGTTATCACACATTCATTTTACCTAAAAACATCTGGGCGTTGATCATATTCAACATGAAGACCAGTTGAGCTATCTCTCCACCGGGTTGCTGTAAGGAAACAGGCAACAACAGGAATAAACATTAGGCACCCATCGTCCCTAAAGAAAGTTTCAGGTGCCACATTAACTGGCAAATTCAACAGCTTACCTAATCCAAGGTCGACAAGGAAAAGCTTTTTTTCTTCAGGAGTTCCTGGTGGACCAAGTAAAAAGTTTTCGGGTTTTACATCCCCATGGACATACCTGCCAGAATAGAAGCAACTATATCACGAAAAAATCCTTCTAATGAGAAAACAATGGTAGCGCAATGGCGGTGCTATTTGGGAGTTTCTCATTACAACTGATTCACCCAATCTGCTTGGCTGCAATGTTGTTCTAAACATAATAATTTTGATTGCAAGGGAACAGAAAATTGCAGTTCCACTTTATCACACTCATCCCCAATGGAAACAAGTAAATGACACAAGATGGCTACTTGTTGCTGATTATACAAAAATTAAAAAGCCATATTAGGCTAAACATGGAGACCAGTAAGGTCCACATGCCCTTCTAGGACCAACTAAGAAGACAGCTTAAACATCAATCGCATCAATCTCAAAATCCAAAATCCATTCATCAGATCACCAAAAGTAGTCTATTCTTAACAAAAACGAGATTACATATATATAAGAACAAAATTATCAGCAGAATCACTATTAAAAAGTCTCACCCCCTAGAGTGCATCTTTTCGAGTATAGAGATGGCTTCAATGGCAATGCAAGCAACCATTTCAATGGACATCCTGAAATTGCAAAGATAAAGTACAAATCAAATATATTCGAAATGCTTGATCTGATGGTGTTAACTAAGAGAAAACTACCAAGACAACAACACTCACGTGTGAGAATTGTTATTCCAAACATCCCATAAACTAGGTCCAAGCATATCCATAACCTGCAAAAGGTACAGCATTTTCTTAAACACTCCTCTAAAAAAATTGCCTAGAGGCTGATACGTAAGTCTTACCAACCGAAAGATCAAAAGGAGGACACAAAACAAACAACACATACCATAACATAGTAGTCACCCTGCCTCCCTTTGTAATGAGCTCGTGGCACACCATGACTGCCTCCAAGTGCACTGTACACACAGAAGATATAAACAAAGTCATAACCCCCAATATACATTCCCTCCCTAACAATGCAATACACAGAATAAAAACCACCAACATAACAAGCAGCACTAGGAACCTCACTTGTAAACTTGCCACTCATAAGGCGGTCCATAATTACATCCTTTGCTGCTTCTATGCTCAAATTTTAATGCTACCTACAATTTACACACGAACCCATTACAATCATAAAATCCAGTACATTTTATCGAGCAGCTATATAATAGATACAAGAATCATATACCTCTAAAGCTCCAGGGCCACCTCTTTCATTTGCAAAATTTGTGGGACCAATTCGTCGACCAACATACACTTGTCCAAAACCTCCTTTACCCAGTTTCCTTTCTATTTTGTACATTGGAGAGCCACCAACTTGGACCTGTTGTAAAAAAATAAAAAATAATAAGACAAGTTTCCTTTACAAATAATCACAATACCATTACCCATTTAAATATAAGCTAAATTATCAAAACGAGTTGATTAAGTGACACCAAAAGAAAGGAATCTTAACAACAAATCACATATATTTTACTGATTTTGTTGGTTTCACTTCCTGCAATTTACTAAAAATAGCTTCAAACTAAAAGACATCGCAATAAAAAAAGTAAAATTGCTCAAATATCATACACTTAATTTCACATGCATTAAGCCGATTCCATGCAAACCACAACGCAAAAAAACTTTCTCACACTTTCCCACATTTTCTCTCCATCCAAACCCAATCTCTCCAAAAAAAAAAAAACCTAAACAAAAACTCACCTTATCAGGAAGAGGAGCAGTGCTTCCTTCATCATCCGCTCCCGGTCCCTTGTCGGCGCTTCGGCCTCCTCCGCTGTCGTGTTCATCCATCTTCTTCTCAGCAACCTCCTCTTCTCCTCTCAAGACCCTAGCCCCCTCGTCCAGAAGCTCCTTTCTAAACGGCGTCGTATCAGATAATCTCACAATGTTCTCCTTTTCATCAACGATCGCGTTCTTTTTTCTGTTGTTATTAACCTCCGCGGTTCTTCTTTTACGAGTCTGTACAGTGAGCTTAATCGGATTCGGATTCTGATTGTTATTCTGAGCCCGATTTCTGCGTGTTCGGCTACGCAGCTCAGGCATCGTATGGACGGCGGTGGTGGTTGTGGTCCATGAAGGTGGTGGTGGGTGGATTCATCAAGGTTCTAGAATCATTCGATAGAAAGAAAGTGGGTTGAGAGAGAAGGTATGAGATGAGGGTTCGATGAGGAATTATTTTTGGAGATCTGTTGAGGGAAATGGAAAGGGAAGGATTCTTTTAACAGAGGGAGAGGGAGAGACAGGGAGATGAAGAGATTGTGATGTGTGTTTCATGTGAGATAAGAGAAGCTATGCTTTGGTTTTTATTTTTTTGGATTTTTGTTTTTTATTTTAGCAAATCCTTTTTTTTTTTTTTTTTTTAGGGAGTATTATGATATATTTATTACCATGTAAGGCGTCACCTGAGGGGGAAATGAGATTTTAAAATCGAATTTGCCGGTGGAGTTTAGCCTTTTGGTTATGAAACTCAGCAAGCATATTAATTTGGTATTCGCTTGCTGATTCGATGTGTGATTAGGATGGTTTCTTAAAGTATTTTTATATTAAAATAATATTTTTTTTATTTTTAAAAATTATTTTTAAAATCAATACATCAAAACGATTTAAAACATAAAAAAAAATTATTTTTAACAAAAAAAATAATTTAAATTTTTTGAGTTTAAAGGGTTTTTTTATCGAAACAATATTAATTAAAAAAACTTACATTGATCTATTGATAAAGAATTGAATATTGGATCAAATTTAGAAAGTGTTAATGTAAAAATAATTTTAAAATCCCTTATGTTTTATATAGATATTGTTTGATTATTTTAATTCATCTTTTCAATAAAAGAATTGAACATTTTCTTAATTAAAATACTTTAAATTATTTTACACGTATTTTAAAAAGTAAAGTCTTATTACATGATTTCTAAAAAAAAAATAAAGGTAAAGATTGGAAAGGTTAAAATTAATCAACGACGATGGTAATAATTTAGTGATCGACATCATATCAAGTTGGGAAATTATTGACCTTTGTATTCTTTTCACATTAAAATTGAGTCTAATAAAATAACTATTAATGGTAAGATGGAAGGGTTTTATATTCTTCTGATAAGTTTATTTTTCAAACAATTTTAAAATGCGATTTACTTCCAAAATATAAATTCAAAAAATAACAAAAAAATAACAAACTTTCTTTATTGTAAACAATCTCTTAAAATTACAAGCTAATATGTATTTTTATAATCCAATACAATAGATTGGATTGGGTTTTGCTTAAAAATCAATACAAGTTAAATGAAGTTTTAGACCTTGTTTATTTTTTGTTTTTGTATTTTAAAAATATTTTTGAAAAAGTCTAAAAATTATTTAATTTTAAATTAATATTTTTTAGTGTTTTTCGATCATTTTAATGCGCTGATATCAAAAATAATTTTTAAAAATTAAAAAAATATATTTTTAATATTTTTTAAATAAAAAAATACTTTAAAAAATAAAAACAACCTACACCCTACACCCTACTCTTATTATAAAACATCACACTCCATATCCTTCTAATACTAAGCAAGTCTTCCATACTCTTGTTCCGTATTGCTCAAATTTTTGTATTAAAAGCTTTCATATTACCCAAAAGCAACACATTCTCATCATCCATTAAGAATTTAGCAAAGGATTGTTAATTTTGAAAGTTGCTGAGTGGTATTATTATAATTGGTATATATATTAAATATTATTAAAAAATTATTAGTGCTTACAATTAGCGAGTAAATGGCCCTTGCGTCGTGCACGTACAGGGTCATCTCGTTATTAAGTACCGCCTTCTATTGTGGCATTTGGAAAACCTCAATATCCTCTATACGATGGTTCAACACATGTATTAAAAGCGTTGTTGGTTTGATGTTGAAAACCATTTTTTTTTCTTCTTGGTCTCTGTTCCCCTTGAATTTTATGTCGCCCTTGTAAAATTTCAAAACAGCCCCTTTAATGTTTTTTCATTCATATTTGATCTCTATCATTTTAATTACTATTATTTTTTATTTTAGAACAAACTATAAAATTACAAATAATTTCCAATCTCACCCTCTGCTTTTTTTTAATTTATAGATAATCTATCAAATTACAAATTTTTTTCAATTTCGCTTGTATTATTTTTTAATCTAAAAATAATCTATCAAATTATAAATGTTTTTCAATTTCACCCCCTATGATTTTTTTTAATCTTTTAAAATTGATTCTCATTCTTTTAATTGTTATTTATTTTATTTGGGATCATTTTCAAATATTCTTTTTCAAGTTTCATCCTCCTTGAGTTTTTTTCTATCAAATTTTATTTTCATTCTTTTTTTTTTTACTTTTGCAAGTATTTTTATTAATATTTTTCATTGATTTCATCATTCAAAATTAAATTGGTTGAGAATTAAGCTTCTTTATTGAATTCGAGTCCAATATTTCACAGGTTACAACTTTTAGAGATTAAACCAAGTTTAAGAAGTTCGTCCAGGTTTACTTGATTTTTTTAGTTGTTATTTATTTTATTTAGGATCATTTTAAAATATTATTTTTTAAATTTCATCCTCCTTGAGTTTTTTTTTTTTCTATTTCACCCCTTATCATTTTTAATCTATAATTTTTCAAATTACAAATGTTTTTGAATTTCACCCCCTATGATTTTTAAATATTTCAAATTTGATCCTCATTTTTTTAATTGCTATTTATTTTATTCGAGATCATTTTAATTATTTTTTTCAAATTTCATTCTTTGAGTTTTTTGTGTCAAAGTTCATCCCTATTGTTTTTGTTCCTAGTTTTTCTTCTTTTACAAGTTTTTTTTCTTAATATTGTTTTTCAAGATTTCATCTTTTAATATTGGGTTGACTAAGAATTATACTTCATGATTTTTTTTTTTTTGTTTCTACTACTTTATTCTGGCCTCATGACTCAAGAATAATGCTCAATAGGTTAATCTGAGTTGTAATGACAAAATCACTCCTTAGCCGTTAAACCTTTAAACAAGGCATGGGGGTAAGGAGGTCTTTTCACCATGACACAATTGTCTTTTACAAATTGTATGATGTTAGATTGGTAATTTCATCTTTTTTATACAGTATAATTACTAATTTAACCTTGGAATCAAATAATATAATGTCTACTAATCAGGGATATTTTTGTCTTTTTAATTTTTTTTAGAATGGTGTGATTATTTTGATTCCCTTAAAGAAAAAATCAACATAACTTTTATGCAATGGCTTTTTTGGCATTTTGCATTGGTTATATTGTTAATTCCAATGGTATTCAAGGGCATTGTTGTAAATTACATTTATTAAATAAAATAAAAAAAGTTGTTATCTCGTGCGAGCACGCGCAATGGTATGGACAGCACCCAAGCTATTAATGCGGCGCATATAAAGCCTTCCGGCTACCAAACGCCGCCTTTCATGGTGGCCTTTGAAATGTCTTGGCGCCCTCGACGTAATAAGGAGGCGCATGCCCCTAACACTTATTGGGTTTGGCACTAACGACCATTTCTCTTTTTTTTTTCTTTTATCTCTTGCCATCTCGAATTTCATATCAGCCCTGCAATTTATTTCCTCTTCATATTTGGTCCCTATCAATTTAATTACTATTTTTTATTTTCAATAAGCCATGAAACTAAAAATATTTTTCAATTTCACCCTCTTTTATTTTTTTTAATCTTTGATATTTGGTCTCCATTCTTTTGATTACTATTTTTTTATTTTTAATAAGCTATAAAATTACATTTTATTCCTATTTCAACCTCTTATTGTTTTTATCTTTCAATTTGGTTGACATTCTTTTGATTGCTATTTATTTTATTTGGGATCATTTTTGGGTTTTTTTTTTTTTTTTTGCAATTTCATCATTCATGGATTGTTTTCTTTCAAATTTGATCCCTATTCTTTTTATTGCTATCTTTTTTTTTAACCCTTTGTTTAGAGTTTTAGAGATTCTTGATTGAACCTAAATCAAGGATTTCACGGGTTGCGAGTTTTAGAGATTCGATCTGGTTTAGAAGGTTTACCGAAGTTAGCTTAGTTTTTTCCCCCTTTTTAAAAACTAATGTTTTTTTTTACCCTTTGTTTAAAGTTTTGTTTTATTATTTTTTACGATTTGCTTTCTATTGGATCAGTATTGGGTACATGACCAGACTCATTAGTTTCAAAGGTTAACATGAGTTGACTTTTATTTTTTAAGCCCTTTTTAAAAATGATTTATTTCAATTTCATCTTTCAACATTTAATTATTTGAAATTTGTCTTCCTACCTTTTTTTTCCTTTCCTTTCTATTGCGTTATCTTGATCTTGTGCTCATGGTCGCAAGGTTTGAGGGTTAACCCGAGCCAACTAAGATTTGTTTCGTTGTTATGAGGTTAATCTCAGGTTCATGATCAGAGTCGTTGGTTTCAAAGGCTAAAGCAAATTGACTTTTTTATGACCTTTTAAAAATTAAATTATTTCAATTTCATCCTTCAACATTTGATTTATTGGAATTTGGTCTTCAAACTTTTTTTTATTTCCTTTCAATTGGGTTATCGCGATCAATTTGTTTTTTTTTCAATTTCATCATTTATGTTTTTTTTTCTATCAAATTTGATCCATCTTTTTTTTTATCTCTATCTTTTATCCTTTGGCAAGTTTTTTAAATTGATATTTTTTCATGATTTCATCATTCAAAATTAAATTAATTGGGAATTAAGCTTTTTGATTGAACCCTAGTTCAAGGATTTCATGATTTCTATTGTCGTGGGGTTTGCAGGTTAACCTAGGTTGACTCATATTTCTTTCCATTGCTTTTTTAAATTAAATTTCTTTTTTTTATTTTCATCCTTGAACATTAAGTTGTTTGATTATTGAGCATCATGATATTATTCAATTTTCTTTTGAACACGGTCACCCTTGGTATCATGACTAGATCAAAGATTTTGCACCTTGATTTGGGTGGACTCAGATCGAGATTTTATAACCTTTTTTAAATCATACATTTTTTTAATTTTCATTCTTTAACATTTTGTTTTCTAGAGATTGAGCTTCACCTTTATTCTTTCATTTTTCTTAATCTTTAAACTTTTTTTTGTGTTTCTTTCTATGTGATTATCTTAATCTTATGTCTATGGTCGCAAAGTTTGCGATTCACTAGTTTAACTAGGTTTTTTTGCTTTTTTTTTAATATATATTTCACCCTTTATTATTGAGTTGTTTTATTCGGGTTCGCTCAGATTATGTTTTGTTTTTACCTTTTTTGATGTTATTTTTTTTGTTTATTTGCTAATATTTATATTTTTTTAATCATATTATTTAAATTACCAATTGAATCAATGACTCAGGTCTCAAATTTCTTTTTCTTAGCATTATTTTTTTACTTTTAAAATTTTTTTTCCCAACCAGCAGTGAAACGTGGGCCACAAATCTAGTAAATACTAAGAACTATGAAATCTGAAGAACAAATAAGCCTAATCTTGTGTACAAAAAGTGATGGAAGACTAGGGTGTTCAGACAAAACTTGCTTATCTGTAATATTTGTATTATTTGATATGACCTAACCTGTTAAAGATGGATAATATGAATATTCTGAATGATAGTGAATAAAAAAACTAATAAATAGATATCACGGGTCAGGTACGGGTTGGGATTTTTAAAACTCGCTCAACCTGACCCAATTTTTATAACCTAATGTAAATAACTTAAGTCCTTGATATAAATAATATTTTCCTTTTTCTCTATTTTTTTGTCTTTCTCTCTCTCCTTCACACTCACAACCACCTCTCACTCTCTTAATCCTTTTCACTTCTCTCTATACTCCACTTTCATAGAAATTATAGTTGTTCATTTTAAAGTTTGATATGATGAAGTGATAGTGCATTTTACAATTCCGGTCTTTTTTGTTTGGTAACCAAGAGACCATGAAAAAATAAATGAAAATTTCAAGAATCCAGATTGAAATTTTATTTTCTTAGTTAAATCACAAACCTAAAAGCACTTTATAGTCTTTTCCTACTAGTATGTCTTTGTATCATACTGCACCCTAACTGTTTGATAAAATGATTGACTGTGATTTTTGTTTTTTTTATGGAAATTATGATAATTTTTATGTTATCCTTAATATATGCATTTTAAGAGTCATATCTAGTTCCAATAGTTAAAAACCGATATTTTTTTAGGATCATCAAAGAATAAAAGAATTGATATGCCCAAGTTGCAGATATTTATAATATCCACAAAAACTTTATCCCAACCTGATATATCCAGCTTGTTTGGGTCTAAAAAAATTAAATGGGTCAGGTTTATATTTTGTAAAATATCAAAAGTGGGTATGATATAATTATAAGTCAAAACTCGACCCACTATATCTACAAACACCCCAATGAAAGACAATGTCTATATATTTTATTAGACTATACATCGTATAAATAACATAAGTCATCATGATAAAAAAAAAATCACAAGTCACATAATCGATAAAAAAAATCAATATCTTTACCATTTTTCTCTTATAATAGATTTTAAATATCTAATACTTTATGAACAAATTTTAAAAAGCAACAACATAGTACCAAAGAACAATTCAAATTGCCATGAGATTTCCAAATGCGTAAAAGCTTTGCAATTTAAAAATAGAGTCTACTATCCTTGGTGCCTACGCTTCGCCGTGAGGCCAAACTATTTTTTTTTTTGCCCAAGAAATGATGTTTGTGTGTTGCAAGCATATTTTAAAAAATAAAGAAAAACATGTAACTCGGGTCATAGACCTGATTAGGTCGAATAAACTGACTTTATTTCAATTAGAAAAAAATAAAACAACATCATTAAAGTTTTTTTTAAAATGATTAGGATAACATGAGGAAAAATATTTTTTTCAAAAGAGGTAAATGATGTATCTTAATTCAAAGTCCATTAAATACAAAAGAAAAAAATAGGTAAAAAGGACATAAAAAAACCCAGTCTTGATTACCTTGAGATTGCATGATAAATATGTAACCCTATTAATCAGGACTGAACCAACTCAGGATATCTTGCAAACCTGCGACTTAGATCATGAGATTATAATAACTTAAAAAAATAAAGAGAATTATAAAGCTCTATTTAAAAATAAAAAAAACTGGAGTTAACTTTTTAAACTCGTGACTTAGGTCATTTGACCCGAAGCACCTTATTTGGAAATATCATGAAGTTTAATTCTTAATCAATCCAATATTGAAGGATGAAATTGAGAATACAATTTAAATTATATATAAAAAAATTAATATCAATTAAAAGAACGAGAATCAAAATTAAAATACAAAATAAATTTTATATTTGAATGAAGGGTGAAATTGAAAAGAATAATAACTTTTACAAAATGGCCAAGAAGAAAATTTAGAAATCACAACAATGATGAACAAATTAGAAAACATAATACCATCAATTTATTAAAAATCAATAAAACTTTTACAAAAGGACTAAGGAAAGAAATTAGAAATAAAAAAATTAAGGGCAAAATTGGAAAAAATAATATATAAAAAATTAGAATGGAAGGATGAAATTGAAAACAAATAAGACTTCTTCATTCCATGATAGCCAAGGAAAATGTGGTGGAACACACTCATAAGACCAAAAAAAGGAAGCATAAAGAGGAAGCATAATGGAGTAGGTTCTTCTAAAAGACCCATTGGTGATTGTGACAATAAAAAGAGGTTTAAAGGAACTTGTTTTGTTTGTAATAAGACATGACATCAAGATAAGAACTATCGTCATTATAAAAGAAAGAATGATCAAGCCAATATGATTGAGAATGTTGATGAGGAAGTTATAGATCTTATTGATGTTGTGTTAAAAGTCAACTTGGTGGACAACCCTAAACAATGATGGGTTGATTACTGGAGGCACCTACCATGTATGCTCTGGCAGAAATAGTTTTTATAAGTATATAATAGTTGCTGATGGAGAACAATTTTCCATGAGCAACTCTTCAATATGAAAAATCCTAGGCCATGGAAAGGTGGTGTTGAAGATGACTTATAGGAAAGAGCTAACTCTTAAAGATATGGTTTATGCTCCTAACATTTAAAATAATATGGTTTCTGGCTCGCTATTGAGTAAAAACAAGTTTATAATGGTTTTTTCATCTAATAAATTTGTACTCACCAATAATAGAATATTTGTGGGCAATTAATACCTATGTGATGAGGTATTTAAGCTCAATGTTATAACTATTGTACCAAAAACCAAAAAGATTAATACATATTTTTCTTTTGCTTATTTGGTTAAGTCTTTGTTTTATGACATCATAGATTAGGTCATATTAATTACAAAACATTGAAAAGGATTAGTAATTTAGATCTACTTCCAAGATTTCACATTCATCAAAAACATAAGTGTGAAATTTATGTGGAAGCTAAATTGATTAAGGCACCTTTGTATTCTATAGACAAAAGTAGTGAGCCTCTAGATTTAATTCATATTGATATCTATGATTTAAAGTTTGTGCAAACTAGAGATGGTAAAAAGTATTTTATTACTTTTATTAATAATTGCATAAAATATTATTATGTCTATTTGCTAAAAAGCAAAGATGAGGTTTTAGAAATGTTTAAACATTTCAAAAATGAGGTTGGAAATCAACTTAGCAAAAAGATCAAGGTAATAAGAAGCGATAAAGGTGGAGAATATGATTTAAATTTTGATATATTCTGTAATGATCATGGTATAATCCATTAAAACACGACTCCTTATTCACCACAATAGAATGGTATTCCTGAGTGTAAGAACCAAATATTGAAAGAAATAATATATGTTATGTTGATAAGTACATGATTATCTCATAACTCATGGAGGGCTATTTTATCAGTGAATTACATTCTGAATAAAATACATCGTAAAAATTTAAACAAGACATCTTATAAGTTATGGAAGGGTTGAACACCATCCTATAAATACATGAAGGTGTGGCGGTGTCCAGTAAAAGTTATGATTCCTCCATTTAAAAAGGTCAAAATGACCTAAAATTGTTAATTATATATTCACAGGATATGCTAATAACAGTGTCGCTTATCGTTTTTTTGTGCATAAGTCCGATATTCCTGGTGTTCATATTAATACAATTATTAAATACATAGATGTATTATTTTTTGAAAACTTATTTCCTAGCAAGAACATATAAGAAAAAAAGAATACTAGGAGAATTAATGGATTTATTAGTAATGACCCTCAAGAGGTTGATAAGGAAGAGGAACCTAGAAGAAGTAAGAGGGCTAAAATACCTAAAAATTATGGTTATGAAATTCTAACTAATTTGTTAAAAAATGAACCTCAAAGCTTTAAAGAAGCAATGTTAACTCTAAAAGCACTATTTTGGAAAGAGGCTATAAATAATGAGATATAATCCATCATGCAAAATCATACATGGAAACTAGTGGTTCTTTTTCCTACAAATAAACCATTAGGGTGCAAATGGATATTCTAAAGAAAGATGAAAGTTGATGGATTGATTGATAAATATAAAGCTAGACTCGTTGTAAAAGGTTACAAGTAAAAGGACAACTTGGACTACTTTGATGCATATTCACCTATTACAAGAATAATATTCATTCATATGTTAATTGCTATAATTGGCTTTAACAATCTTAAGATACACCAGATGAATATTAAAAATGCTTTTTTGAATGGAAACTTAAATGAAAACATCTATATAGAAGAACCTGAAGGATCTAAGGTTCCAGGACAAGAAAGAAAGGTGTGTAAATTTGTTAAATCTTTATATGGTTTGAAACAAGCACCAAAATTATGGTATGAGAAATTTGACAATGTAATGTTGTCAAATGGTTTTGATATTAATAAATGTGTTTATATAAAAAACATTAATACAATATATGTCATAGTTTGTTTATATATAGACGATATGTTGATCTTTGACAATAATGCTAACATCATTAAGACCACCAAACAAATGTTGACTAGTAAATTTGACATGAAAGATATGGGTGTAACATATGTAATTTTAAGAATGAAAATTTCTAAAACATATGATGGCTTAATATTATATCAATGTCATTATAATGACAAAATTCTTGATAAGTTTGACAAGAATGAGAACAATATAGCTAAGACATTGATTGATGTAAACCTACATTTATCTAAAAATATTGGTGATGCACTATCTCAAGTAGAATATCCTTGAATCATTGGAAGTCTTATGTTTTTTATGAACTGTACTAGACTAGACATAGCATACGAAGTTAACAAACTGAGTATATATACAAGTAAGCCTAGAAATGACATTTGGAAGGCCATTATAAGGGTTCTCAGATATTTGAGATACACCCTAACATATGAACTACATTACACAAGATATCCATCTATTAATTTTCCCTGTTTTTTGCAAGTTAATCAGAATCCTAAGAGTATAGCAATGTTAATTGGATATATGTTACTAAAGACTTAAAATCCACAAATGGGTTTATCTTTATTACTAGAAGAGCTACAATCTCTTTGAAATCCTCTAAACAAACTTGCATAGCCAAATCCACTATAGTGTTTGAGTTTATAGCTTTAGACAAAGTTGGTGAAAAATCAAAATGGCTTTGAAAAATTTTAGAGAATATTTCAAGTTGGCAAAAACTTGTGCCAGCTATATGCATATTGTGATAGCCAACCTGTAATTGTTAGGCATAAAATAGTATATATAATGGTAAGTCTAGAAATATACATAGAAAACACAACATTGTAAGACAATTTCTCTCAAATGAGATTATCTCTATTGACTATTTGAAGTCAAAAGATAACATTCGAAATATGCTTACAAAAGGCTTAATAAGAGAACAAGTCGATAAATCATCGAGAAAAATGAGATTAAAACTTATATTCAAAGAACTGCCATGATAGAAACCCAACCTAGTTGATTTGAGATCTAGGTTCAAAAGAACAATCAAATCATGTGTCAATTCAATATCAATACTTTACCCATTTCTATGATGAAAAGTGCTACCTACAACGGAAAACCAGGATAAACTAAACTTTTAATGATTCTTATAGCTTAAGAAATTCAAATGGGGTATTACAGGATACTCTTAATAAGAATCACCTATGTGAGTGTGAAAAGAGACCATTTCCATGAGAATTGAAAAAAGATTAGATTCTCTAAAGCACTATTTAAAATCAGGACGTGTTCATGTTCAAAATAAACATAACCGTGAGAATCAAAATTGTAAGAAAAGTGTCTATGTGATTTCTATTATCTGGTTTTGTACAAAAGGATGAACAGTTCAAGACATTATGTTCACAAGTTAACCGAGTGAATTCAATAGTTTTTCACTAAGAAAGGTTCAGAGTTACCTCGCCTGATATAGAGACTTTTCACTGTCACTCTCAAATTCCTATGTCTACTTTGTATTTTTATTTTTTTTGTAATCAAACGATTTTCATTCATGTGGGGGATTGTTAGGGTGAATGAGAAGTTACATATGATGAATGAAGAGTTGTGATCTTCTAAAACAGAGTAACATTAATTTAATTGTATCCTTGTAAAGATAAGTCTGTGTATTTTAAATAAAAGTAACGTTAATTTAATTGTCATAAATTTCCTATAAAAAAAGATAACTCTGACATGATTTTCAATTATTCACAAAACTTCTAGTTTTTCTAAAACTTTTTCCTTTTACATTCTTCCTATTAAAATCCTAAGGATCCTTTTTTATAGAGAGTAACATACAAATTTTTTGTTCGCTGTTTATTCTCAATTATGCTGGCAAGAATAAGAGATTGAGTAAACCTGAAAAACAATATTATAATCAGCAAGTAATAAATTGTTTTAGGGTTAAATGATTGATCATTATCTGAATCTACTTCTTCAAGTTTATCTTGTGTCAACAAGTAGTGTAAATTATTTTACTTCTATATGTTAATATGCATATTTATGTTTTGTATACACTAGATCATAGGAACTAAAATAACTCTTTTAATAATTTGTTGGCTCATATAATTTTCACTTTGCTTCATTAATTAAACGCAACAATTTTTTAATTTCTAGTTAATTTTTTATTATACAAGAAAATACGTTACAATATCAATATATTTTTTCTTGTGTTAAAAATTAGCTCGGAATCTCATCCACAACATGACATAGGTAAGTGGCTAGTAGGAAGAATCCAATAGAAAACTATATTTTTAGCAGTTGGATTTTTAAATATTTACCTATACTTAAATTTATATAATCATGATGTCAAAGAACCATCTCAACTCAATAGCTTAAACTGTTAGGTGAGGTTCCAGGATATGATTTATATTATTCTCTAACACACCCCCTCAAGTGAAAGCCCTTTGGGCTTGAAACTTGCACAGGCCCACATTACCTTGTGCTTAATTTTTATCAAATAAATAGGGATGGTGAGATTTGAACTCGTGACCGCTTGGTCATCAAGGCTCTGATACCATGTCAAAGAACCATCTCAACCCAATAGTTTAAACTGTTAGGTGAGGTCCCAGGATATGATTTATATAATTCTCTAACACATGAGAAGTAAATTTTCTTGTTGTTATCCTATCACTGAAGTAGCTAACATTTGTTATCTAGATAATGTAAAATATAAACTATGTTGTTTATCCCCTTTAACAAAGAAAAATTTTAATCCTAGAACTTGTGTCTTCCTCCCTTTTTGGGGATATCCTGTCTTGTTTTTTTATACGACATGGGCTCGTACATCTTGCTAATTGAGATCAGAAACTAGACACAAGTTACAGTGAACTTGTGATCTAAAGGATAATCCAAATCCAATTGATTATGTGTTCACAAGATTTTTTTTTTTAATTAGGCACTCTTCTTGTGGGCAAAAACAAGTAAAACACGCACACCTACCCATATTCAAACCACTTCAAGTTTTTTTTTTTTTAAACAATTTCCTCTTCATTTCAATGAAAAAGTAAAGAAAACTTTTATTATAACTTGATATCGAAGTTTTGAAATCTGGTCCGGCATGATAGGTAGATTCAGGACTGGAACTGAGTTGGGTTGAAGAAAAAATAGAAAAAAGAAAAACCCGGCATGATCTAGTAAGACCCGGTCAAAAACTCGGTTACGACCCGTTGATTTTTATTTTTTTACTAAAACGACATCATTTTGATTTAAAAAAAATTAATTCTAATAATTTGATAACCTGATCAAAATCTAATAACCTGATCAAAACCTGAGATTCAGATATTGGACCAGACCGGCCACGCTTTAAAAACTATGCTTGCGATATTGGAGCCACTTTCTAGAGTCCTCTATTATATTTAATTATTTATACATTGTTTTGGGGGCGAAATTGGGAAGTTGAACTAGAAAGGAAAGACAGCACCAATGCTGACCTGTGGTCATGTCCACTTCTCCTTTTGCCAAGACGTGTCTTGACAGTTTGAATGACATTCATTTCCTTATTACGTTGATTCCTAATGGTATTGGTTATTTTTAAAAATCATTTTTATTTTTAAATGTAATAAAAATAAATTTTTTTATTTTTAAAAAATTAATTTTAATATTAATATATTAAAACAATTTAAAAATATAAAAATAAAAATTAAATAATAAATTTTTTTTTTTTCAAACACAGCAGGTTATTCTAAACAGCACAGTCTGGTATAATTTACTTCTGAGGCTACTTTAAGAAAAAAGAAAAAAAAAGGGCAGGGAATAAAAAAAAAAAAAAAAAAACAGAACTGTCATATGAAACAAGAATTTTGTCACATCGTGCACGGTAAAACTACAGTAGATTGTGGGCCATAAGAAACCAATACAGGACGAGAAAAGGCTCGGTATATTTTTTATTTTTCAGAGGTTGGTAGAAAGCCAGGTAATTTATATGTATCTGAAGGTATAAAAATAATTATTTAAAAAATATATTTTACTTGAAAATATATTAAAATGTATTTTTTTATTTTTTAAAAATTATTTTTATACCATCACATTAAAATGATCCATAAATATAAAAATATAATTTTAAATATTTTTTTTAATTTAAAAAAATATTTAAAATTATTTTGAATCACCTAACTAAACATACATAGATCTCTATTAGTTTGTATTGATTGAATTATCCATGAGAATTCTGGATATGGGTGGTCTAGGTTTGACAATAAGAATAATTTTTAGATATGTGTTAGTTGAAATGAAATCTTAGCTTTAGATATGGCTTTAAAAATACACCTTTTATATTGGTTTGGTAAATTTAGAGCATGTTTCCCCTACTTTTCTAGTTTTACTAAGTAAAATATCAAAAAAGTGTTTGATTAGGATTTAAAAAATCAACTATTTAAATTTTAAAAATGGAATGTGATTTTATATAAAAACATGTTAAATGTATATTAGCTTCAACTTCAAGTAACATGGGGAAGTTATGTTTTGAGATGAAAGCCTAAGTCTATTTCGCAGTTTGGTTGCGGTTGTTTTTTAAAGTGTTTTTCATATTGAAATGCATCAAAATAATATTTTTTTATTTTTTAAAAATTATTTTTGAGATCAGCGCATCAAAATGATCTAAAACATACACAAAAAAATAATTTTTAGCAAAACAATTTAAATTTTTAGGGAACGCGGTCCAAACGGGGTCTAATTGTTTTATAAAAGATAAAAATAATCTTAAATATTTTAAAATTAATTATAGCCCCAATCAATTTTATTTTATATATAGTAATTAACTAATATTTAATTATATAGTTAAAAATCTTAAATATTTTAAAATTAATTAACCTCATTGATTTTATTTTAAGTATATTAGCTTTTAGTTATGTTTTTCTTCGTTATGTATGTATTTTTCTCCAAGAAAAAATTATTTCTTTAGCAATTAAGTTGAATTTTAAAAAGGAAATATTAAATTAGGTTATGTTCTTAATGATGATTTTAATTTAATTAATTTTACTACCATCACATCATAATAATTTATCACCAAACAATTTAATATTTTAATCTCACAACACAACAGAATAGACATGATGGAGACCAAACATGCCTTTTTATAAATTCTGCTAAGTGTTGATCTGATGTTTAAATTCACAAAGTCAAGCATACCTCCTTAATTATCAAACCGACATCTTATATTTATATTTGCTTTTTAAAATAATATATTCTCTTTGAATTAGACATTAATCAGTAGATAAAATCAAGTTAAATGATTTTCGTTCTTCCTATAATTTTCATTGAAGATTTTGGGATCAAAAAGTCAAACATCTACAGTAAAAAGGATTTGAAAGAAAACACTTAGAATATGTTTGGTATTGTGGTAGCTGTTGTGGTTGTGGTTTGAAAAAAGTTATTTTATAAAAAATACTTTTGATTGTAGTTGATTTGGTATTTATGTGTGTTTAGTTAAAACTGTGGTTGAAATTGAGGTTAAACAAAAAGTAGTTTAATGTGTTTGGTTAATAATGCTTTTGAAATTGAGGTTATAAGATAATTTTAAAAAATGTATATAGATTTAACTATTATTATTACATTACGAAATAAAAAATACTTTATATAAAATATTTTTAATTATTCTATTAAAATATCTACAATTCCATCACGTATGAAATGCATCTGATAAGGACTACAGTTTTTGTGGTTTTTTAAGCGCGCAATAACATCAGGTAAAATATAATCAAGAACAAAATTGGGATTGCGATCAAATTCTGCAAATGCTACATCATCAAGCGATCTCTGTCTAATTTATGTAGTGTCGTTGAATAATGTTAAACACTAGTTTTTCGAATAAAAAACAATTAAAAATTAAAAATAATTTTTATTTTATTGGGTCGAACCTGGTTCAATGCATTTTAAACTTTGAACCGGAACCGGTCCGATCAAAACAGTATAGCCTGCTACAGTCAACAGTGTAACATGCATACACTGTTCACGTGAACAGTGTATGTACGCTACACTGTTCATGCTAATTATTAGCATGAACAGTGCGTAAATATGTGTTGACCATTGTTTACTGTTGAAACAAAAACAGCCTTCCACTGCTTCGCGATTACTGAGTTTGGAACGCAGTAAAAGGTAGGATCCATGAATAGTAGATGACGTTTTTCTCCGTAACCAAACGTATGTTTACTGCATTTTATTTAAAACGCAGCCGCAACCGCGTAAACAAACGCACTTTTAGAAGAAAAAAACTTCCATCTTTTTCAAGACTTGTTAATGTAGAGATGAAATTCTCCCTCTCCCTCATCTACATCTAAAACAACTCCTCTACAAATAAAATTTCACCTCCATGAGGGATTGGGTTAGGGCATGGGTTTTTTTTGGTATATATTAGATAAGTGTTCTGCATTATATCACGAGTCAGGTCAAAATTTTTTAAATATAAAAAAAGATGCTAAAATGATAATAGTGTTTTCAAATCAGTGAAAAAAATATGGGACTTGAGTAATTGATTCTAATGGGTTCAATGATCCTGGTTAATTTAATAATATGATTAAAAAAATTAATAAAAATAAAAAACCTAAAAAAGGTCAATAACTAATCGAAAATATTGAATGTTTGTCAATATTATGAAAATATACCTTCTAAATATTCATAAAAGTTCTCAACGATGCATTTGATAATAAAGAAAAAATTGAATGCGAGCAAGATAACCTTAGAAACAGGAAAATGAAAGAAATTCAAAGCTCAATTACTAGCAAAGAAAATATTGAAGGACAAACTAAAAAACAAATTTTAAAAAACCCTGACTCAAGTTAGTGTGCTAAATTCACAGCCTGATTATAAAAACTAGGATAACTTCGCACAAAAAAATTTGAATAAAACAATGGCAATCAACTATAAATCAAACAAAATGATGAAAGGTAAAACAAAAAAAATCAATTAAAAAAAAACTAAGTTAACCCATGTTAATTCAACTAATTCGCGACCTGAGATATGAAATCGGGATAACCCAACAAAAAAATAAGCGGAAAAAATCATGAAATTCAAGGTCCAATAACCTCATGTCAAATGATATAACTTAAAAAAAAATTAAAATTCAACAAAAAAAGACTTTAAAAAGACAGAAGTTAAATCATGCTAATTTTTAAAACTCACGACTTAAGTCATGAGACTAAAACTACCCTGTAGAAGGCAAAAACAAAAAAAAAATCAAGCAGCAAAATTCTTAATCATCCAAAATTAAAATACAAGACAAATAACAATCAAAATAATAAGGACCAAATCTAGTATAAAAACTAAATGAAAGAAAAATAATGAGGGACTAACCTTATCCAAAAAAATAATAAGGGACTAAACTAAAAAATAAAATAATTCATGAAAAGAATAAAAAACAAAAAAATAGCAATAAAAAATAAGGATAAAATTGGATACAAAAATTAAATGAAAAATAAAATGACAAGGGATAAAACAAAAAATCTATAAATCAAGAAAAGGATTAAAAAAATACAAATTAAAATAATGAGGACTAAAACTGATATAAATACAAACTAATATGACACATTTGTTTTTTTTAAAGAGATGACATGAGATTTGAGGCAAGGAAAGAGGAAAAGGAAAGGAAAAAAAAAAATTCCATCAAAGCCCAATAGCTACTGCACTGTGCACATGCACTTGATCAACGTTAAGAGGACCATGCGAAGTTTTCAAAGTCGTCGTGGAATGTAGAATTTGACCATTGAAGGTGTTGCATGTGCTGGCACCTCCCACTCACTGGTACTTAAGCACGTGTCATTTATTTATTTTTAATTATATTTATATTTATTAAAAAATTGAATTGCCCCTTATTTGAATTGCTTATAACTAAAAAACCAAATTGAAAATACAAAAAAACCTCTATATATAAGCTTAGTGATTTTTGAATCTAAGGGCAAGACTATCATTTTAATGTTTTTTAAAAAGAAAAATACGAATAAGCTTTTAATAATTATAATGTGCTTAAAAAACTGTTCTTGTTCATAATGTTTTGTATCTCATGACACATTATTTTCCTGATGCCTTGTAGTTTTTGTTAATATAGCAAGATTAGTTCTGAATTTTCACACTCTCAATTTGCAGCTTCTTGAATAATTAAGAGCAAACCTAGAAAAAGTCCCTACCAGCAAGGATTATTTTATTTAATTAGGTACCTATCCTATTTTTCATCTCGATGTTAGTTTAAATTAACAGAATAGTTAAGTAATCATATGTTTTCTCTTTATTCCATTAAATATCATGAATTTACTAAAATTCTCATATCACTTGATAGAGCAAAACATACAAAGAAATGTAAAAGCTTCGTGTTTTTCTATATACTTTTTTACCACATAAATTAAAAGGGTTAATAATAATTAAAGATTAAGGTAAAAAGTTGATTTTTTTTTATTGAAGCAAAAGATAAATACACATGCAAAAACTTAATCTTGTATCTCGAGGCACTCTTTGAATTTTGTACTTAATTATAAGACAATTAAAATGGATATTTAATTATAAGACAATTTTTGTATTAAATTACTTTCTAAATAATTATTTATGAATTTAATATGTATAATTGTTTAAAGTTTTATTCATGAATATTCAATACTAACGAAATACCTATTATGTTATTTTTTTTAATCTGCATTTTTTATATAAATTCTTTCAAATTTATTATTCTTGTATTTTTTAATACATTTGCATCAAAATGATTAATTCATGTTTTTTTTTTAAAAAAACTTGCTTTTAAGATTACAATAAGTTTTTATTTAAAAAAAACATGTTTTTGTCAAAGAGAAGCAACAAAAGCTTAAGATAAAAGAGTTTTTATTAGAAGATACATTCTTTCCTCTTTAAGATAACTTTTTTGAATATTTATTTTAATTTTTGTAGTTCTTATTCAATAGAAACCATACTGTTAAATAAAAATTATATGTTTTGGTAAAAAAAAAATTAATAAGAAAAAAACAATTTATACTAAAAAAAAATATATTTTTTGCATAATTTAAATCATTGTATTTCATCAAAATATATTAAAAAAAGTTAAAAACCCATTAGAATTTATTAGTAGTGAAATCTACTATTAAAATTTAAAAATACAGCAACAAAACAAAAACATGAATTTTGCAAGAATAGAAGCAAAAACAAAGACAAAGATATCCAAGCTATACCTAAACGGCCTCGTAGAGAATTCGATGTGGCTCTACGGGCAGGATGCCAGTTGGCTTGCTGACTTTAAACACCGTAAAATCCTTAACAAGGAGATAAGATACTTGAAGTGGATTGTCCAAATTAAAAATTAAATGGTGGTTTCCTAACAAAACCAAACGTAAACATCATTCATGTTCTTTGTCTTGTTGATTTCCGATTGAAGCTTTTATGGCCGCTGCCCTGTTTGTCATAATCATGTAAATGGTTCATGCATTGAACGAATGGCTCGAGAAAATCAAATCAAATTGCTTCTTTCTTCTTTTTTTTTTCTTTTTTTTTTTTTAATGTTGGTGTCCGAAACAGCTTGGACGTATCTCGACTAATACCATATATCCTAAAGCTAATGACTATTTAAGTTTCTAATAGCTTTGAAATTTTTAAAATTCAAACCGATAACTTTTATAAAATAAATATAAATTGACTAGTTAAGTTATACTCTCTGTATTCAAATTAAATTGCTTAATTTAAGTGCACAGATCACGACCCTTTTCATTTATAAGAACGAATATTCACCTGTTAATTAACATGCATTGTTTCTCTTCGCTATCCTTTTTATTTTCCAAAGAAATAATCCAGTCAAGAAAAATGCGAATCAGGTGCAAAAGCAAGTTGTTTTCTGGCATACAGATACAACAAACCAGAAAGAAAATCTGACCACAATGAACAAACAAATCTGTCTGCATAAAATATTGCTTAGAATAATAGAATCGTGGAGACAAGGGCCTCTCAAAAGGAATGGTATTTACTTTCCTCACGGGTTTTAGAAGTACTAAATAAATCAGTGGGGCTAGAATGTACAATTTTCTCTTCGTGCTTGGCTCCTCTGGTGAACAAGTGAGCAAAGCTTGCTGCCATGCACAGTGCGTCAGTGCCAGAAGGCCAGATTATAGCTCCTGAATTGTTTTGTGCTTTGATACAAAAAAAAAGGTCACTGGGATTCCTTGCATGCATCCTATATATATTCTCTCACACGTTTTCAACTGAAAAGCAGTAGTACGAGGGGGAGTCTGTGTGTGGGGCGGATCATTTCATTCAATTTTTGAAAGACAACAAATATCCTGAATCAATACAGAATCAGAATATCAGTCTCAATCACAATTTAAAGAGAATTTCTTTTCTTCCTTTTCTGCATCTATCTTTAAACAAGTTCTGAAACCTTTGTTGCAAGCTAGCAGATGCTACTTTCCAAGTCCCCAAAGGGCAGGAGTGCAGCCAGAAAGCTGTTTGAAAAGTATACAGACCCAACTCCTTCTTGTAGCCCAGCTCATAAGATATCAGTTGACAATAAAGAGGAAAGATTTTGAGGTGGGCTACGGAAATCATAAACTCGATCGGATGTCTATGATGTGATCATAATTAGCAAACTAATCCATGCAGCGATTATATAGGGTTAATGATTTTGTCCTTGTATATCTCTCCGATTTATCTTTGTATTTTTTAATTGAATTAATTAATTTTATATTTGACTACAT
>Ga0307513_10001597_pt1 | contig 32531 bp, 28 predicted proteins | sample 15_EM_MG_FD_202174 | JGI IMG/M metagenome (GOLD analysis project Ga0307513, IMG submission 202174) | Populus trichocarpa ectomycorrhiza microbial communities from riparian zone in the Pacific Northwest, United States - 15_EM | ecosystem: Host-associated > Plants > Roots > Unclassified | place... | reverse complement strand
CTGGTTCACATTTCCATCCCCCCCCCCTGAGAGCTCGTTCCTTCCCCCGTCTGCTATTCCCCCGCCCCCAATCCTGGGAAAAGAAAAAAAAAGGTTTCTTCGACTCTGATCTCGGACCCGCATCTCCTTTTCTCGTACGATCCCCGTAAACGGGCCGGGCCCCTCAACGAACTCATACAACGACCTCTTTCACCCTTGAGATCTCTTCATGGATCGAAAACGCGGCTCCCGATCTGGTTCTCCTCAGCACAAGCGGCAAAAGGTCGCACATGATACCACCCGCCCCTCACTGACACCCCCTACCGCCGGCGCAGATGGCGCCAAGAAGACCGAAGCGGACCCTTGCATCGCGAATCTCGCGACCGGTTTGTTGGACGAGGAGAACGTGGAGAGACTGAGGCAGGAGTATGCGCACAGCGAGCCGTACAAGTATGCGAGGATCGAGACGCTCTTTCAGGACGATCTGTTGAAGGGAGTCAAGGACGAGTGTGTAACCCATCTCAGCTTTACCGAGAAGGAGACGGACATCTATAGAGTAAGTCCATCCATTGCTTATGCGATTTACGGTCCCGCCGCCCTTTTTTGGAGTTTACGTGTGTGTGTGTGTCCGTTTTTCTCGCACCCCCGCCCGGGCGGCGGGAGTAGATTTTCTCTTTTCTCACGAGTGGACCCATCTCCCTTTGGTTGCATCTAATTGAACGCTGATGGCATGATTCCCACTCTTTTGTCCTCTCGCTGATCAAATCGATGTCCACCGCTGATCCCGATATTTGTGGATCCACCTAGGTCAACCAAACCGGAGACCTTGCTTCGCTCGATTACCTCACCAAGGAACAGGTCGCTCTCTTCCCAAACCTCCTTGCCCTCCGCAACACCTTGTACTCTGACGGGTTCCGTGCCTTCTTGCGCAAGGTTACAGGATGTGGCCCTATTTCCGGCTCGAAACGAGACATGTCCGTGAACACCTACACAAAGGGGTGCTACCTGCTGAACCACGACGATGTCATTGGTACCCGACGAGTTTCCTACATTCTCTACATGCCCTTGCCATACGGGAAACTATGGAAGCCAGAGTACGGAGGCGCGCTCGAACTGTACCCGGTCGTTCAAGGTACAGCCGAACCCCAACCTGCCCCCACCAAATCCATACCACCCAGTTGGAACCAGTTCATTTTCTTCGAAGTGCAACCCGGAAGGAGTCATCATTCTGTGGAAGAAGTTGTGGTGGAGGATGGCCCGGAGGGGTACCAAAGGTTGAGTATCAGCGGTTGGTTCCATGCCGCCCAACCTGATGAGCCAGGGTACGAAGAGGAGGACAAGGACCTAAAGATTAAGAGCACTCGCGAACAGCTCGTACGTTGGCCCCTTTTTTGGTGTTCTCTGTCGTAGCCATCCGGAGCGTTTACGATTCGGCGCCATCTCCTTTAGTATTCCACCGCTTCAGCTCTCAAGGGATACCCAGAGACTGCCGAAATTCCAGACCCCACCGCCGATCTATCCCAAGAACACCTGTCTCTCCTTTCAGAGTTCATTAATCCGGTCTACCTTCGGCCCCGACTCGTTCGGATCCTTTCCCAACGACTCCAACAAGAAGGGTCTCTCGAACTACACTCCTTCCTCAACGGCGCCCTTGTCGAAAAGCTCAAGAAAGGGCTGCTTGAAGCCGATTCGCGCGACGCGATAGGTGGTCCGGACCGCCAAGGACGGGTCCCACCTCACTCAGTTGGGGTCAACGATTACTGGGAGCTCAAGGGTCCACCGAGTCGATACAGATACCTCACTCTCAAACCACAACCCGAATCTGCGGTCGAGTTCGTCTTCCCCAGGTCGGAGCAGACTTCACCCGACCAGATCATCCGGAGCGTTTCTGAAGAGTTGTTCAAGAGCAACGCGTTCAGGGCGTGGTTGATGATGGTCACCACGTTTTTGCCTGTCAGTTATGAGGTCGAAGCGAGGAGGTTCAGGCCGGGATTGGATTATGTATTGGCGACGTCGGACAAGGAGACAAAGCTAGATGTCGTGCTTGGGTTGACCCCACCTCCACCCACCTTGGATTCTGCCCCCGCGGCCGGAAAGAAGGGTAAAGGGAAAGGTAAACTGAAAAACGTGACCACTGAAGACCAAGACTTTTGGCCCTTGGAATGGGGAGGTTCTGATGTGAGTCCCTTTTTTCCATTCTCCGGTGACACCCACTGCGCCATGCGCAGTGTCCGGTCTTTGCTGTTTTCGAGCTTGTTCCTCCTTGTGATCTTGTGTCACCTCCCTGAGATCGTGGCTTATGATCGGGCCACGCGACGAGCGACGATCCCTTCCCCACCCCTACTTCCTCCCCACTCCTCCGTCAGATGTCCAGATCGGCTGATCGAGTTTTTCCTTACCCTTGTTACGTAGACCTGGCGGGCTCCGGATGAAGAGGGTGACCCGGCCGTTTACCAATCCGGATACGCAAAAAACCCAAGCTCTCCATCCACACAGCAAAAACAAACCTCGCACAACGCCCAACCGGGACCTTCTGCGTCCTCCAACGGCGATTACGCAGGATCTAAGCGATCGGACGCGGGGTCCTCGGATCGCGGGTATGGAGAGGGATCTTCCGACGAAGAGGCCGAGGATGGGACCGTGTTGTTCTTTTCTCTGCCGGGCTTTAATAAGCTCGTGTTGGCGTTGAGAGATCAGGGCGTGTTGAGGTTCGTGAGTTACATGTCTGCTGCTGCACAAGGGTCGAGATGGGACGTGAACGCGCAGTATGAGGTGGGAATGTTTACGGAAGGTGATTCGGAGGACGATGCCGATGGCGATTGCGATGATGGCGATTACGGCGACGAAGACGATCAGGTTATGGGGGACGATGGAGAGAAATAAGGTCTGTTTGAGTCGATGGAGTGGATTGGTAAAGTGTAATTGTGCTTCTTGTTCTGTTTGATTCCCCCCCTTTTCTCTTACGGGGCAATCGAGTTCAATCTCGCAAACCATGGCGTGCGTTCGCGTCTTGTATACGTGTATCTCGTGGTTCGCCACCCGATCCCAGGATTTTTGTTACGTCCCCCCCCTCTCTCTTTGATAGTATAGTTACGATATATATTAGTTATACCTAATCAAACATCGACCCCAACCCGTTGTTACGAATACAATCCAGTTTGAGGTTCAGAACGTGATCTTCTGTCCTTGACTCGGTAGAATCGCAGCGGTTGCCCTCTGAGCCAGAGCCAACGCCGCTCCAGGTCTAGGTCGTTCACCTTTCCCTGGACCTCCCCTTCCGAATCCCTTCTCGACAGCAAACCTGTATTTCGACTTCTCCAACTTCCTCTCCTTCTTCGCCGCCTTCCTCTCCTGCTTGTTCGGCTTCTTGTCCTCCTCGGTTGATTGTCCAGGGGATTTCGGTTTCTTCCTGATGTACCCCGCGCTCTTGGGTTTCCGAACCCTCGTTCCAGGTCCGGACCCCTCATCGCCTTTGTGCTTGTCGGGTCCGCGAGGCCCGCCGCCGCGACGTACGGCATCCGGTGAGGCGTATTCGACGGTGAGTTTTCGGCCGTCTAGAGAGTGGTTTCGAGGGTTGATCAGTGAGGCTGTGGCGTGTTCTATCGATGTGAAGTCGACAAAGGCCCATCTGTAGGGGATTTGGGTATTAGTAATTGTCACCCGTCGTCAGAGAGAAGAGATTTACCCTTTACACTTCCCGCTGTCTTCAAAAGTTCCCATACGGATCTTTCGTATCCACTTGTCTTCCTTCCCTTTTGGTTTCGCTTTCGAACCCTTATCATCTTCGTCGTCGTCCGCACTCTCGCCTTCCTCATCACCAACAGGTGTCTCTGCTAGTTTCTTTCTGTGCGCTTCAAGGAGCTGCCGTATCGACTCTTCTGTGGCCTCAAACCCAAGGTTACCGAAGAACAGCGTCGGTCCCGGGGGTTGTTTTTGTGCAGCAAGTATCTTTTGAGCTAGTTTCGTGAGCCCTGTTTTAGGAGCACCCGGTTTCGATGTCGTCGTCTCCGTCGTTGTGGTTGTGGTACCGTCCTCGTTTATCGTAGTCACTGTCGAGGCGGTGGCTGCGGGCCGTCCAGTAAAATCTTCATCTGATAAACCATAATATCAGTCGCGAAGAGGGTGATACAGCGTGAGGATAAATACCGTCTTTGATTAGTAACCGTCGTCCTTCCAGATTACGCTCGGACAGCGTGATAGCAACAAGTTTTGCATCGGGCGTCACAAAATCCACATATGCAAAGCTATCCGGAACCAATGACGTGTGAAAAGGGAGTACAAGGCGCAGGAAGGACGTGGATATTCACCCAGAATTGACTTTGGGTCCAGCACCGTTCGGAGGATCCTTCATCGGCATATGTACCCTCGTGACCTCCAACCCCTCAAAGAAAGCCTTTAACGTCACTGCGGTCGTTTTATACGCCAAGTTCCCAATCCAGACCGAATTTTGTCGTTTCGATAGAGCGTCACGACTTTCAGAAATCTCCCCAATTTTCTTCCCCTTCTTCCCTTTCTGTGGCTTGGACGAGGTAGGCGTGGGTTTCGCGGGGGATTCTGGGACATCCGCGGGGACTGCATCTCCGGAGTTCAGCTTTCGTTTCTTTTGTCTTCGTCGTTCTGCATGAGAGAGGACGGGTTCGCCCAGTTCATCCGTTACAGCTTCAACATTCAGGACCGGAGAATCCTCCGCTTCAGATCCAGAGCCCGAGTCCGAATCCGAGGATGTAGAGAGAGAGATTGATGACGACGACGATGACGAGAAATTTGATTCGACGGCATCCGTAGAGATGTCTGCGAGTTTGCGCTTCGCTTTGCCGGACACGCCAGAAGGTTTTTTGAGAGAAGGCATAAGCGGAGGTGATCGACAAAAGTTTCCCACGATCGCAACGCCGCCGTACTCCGTTTCCAGATCCGTGCTACCCACTGGGAGGGATTGTGGGCACCTAAACAAGGTTCGCGAAATGGCATTAACGGCTCGGCAGTACTGGGTATTTTGAAGGACGTGAAACTTGACACGTCCGGACTGTTTTGTCCGAGCGATAAAAACCCCAGTGTAGTGTTGGCTAACCTGACCGTCCGTCGCCCCACCCCACCACCTCCGATATCCGAGAGAGGTTCGGATTGTTTGAATTACCTTGACCTAGCCACGAATTTGTACGATTATCTACAGTCTTCTCGCAAAGACCCTAGCAATGGTGGCTGGCGTTATCTTGGATATCAAAAACGCCTGCTAGCATAATTAACCTGCTCTCTCGGCCTCTCCAGTGCGTCCATGTAGAATCTAAAATGCGCGTGTTCACCACCTATTTCCAGTTGGGTAGGGGAAATCCGTCACATAGTTGGATTGTTCGACACCACGGATCACACTTTGGGGATAACGCATCATTGGACAAGCGTGCAGGTCACCAGAAGTGAAAAGGCACAGCGATAGTACCTCATCCAACTCCACGAATGGCGACACGAGGAAACAGCAAGGTTTCTGAGCAGGTGGGGCGGCGACTCATCAAGGGCGGGATATTTATTCCCTCGTGTTCCCTGTATAACTGAATTCGATGATCTACGAGGTACGCACACGCAAAACAAATACAACACTGGATATAAAGACATATCACGGAACGTAGGCCGAGGATGTTAATATGGGGTGGGACAACATATACGGAGCGATGCGTGTGAGCAAAGGTCAGTAAAGGGAGGGTGGGTCCAAAGAGCTAAGGTAGTCGCCAACGCCACTACTTGGTTCTCTGGGCCTAGAGAGGGAATGAATCAACACGCGGAGGAAGTAGTATTGTTTCCAGGAGCTCACCGCCGAAACCCGATTTGTCGGGGCAACTAGGCTGTTCGTTCTCGCTCTGAACCAATCAACTCGAGGAGCTCTCTACATTCCTTCACGTCCTTCGCAGCCCCGAGTTTCCCATAAATGTCGGCGGCGCGCAAAATCTCACATTCTGCCTCATCAAACCTCCGTTGTCGATACCAAAGTCTTGCCTGTATATCCATCGCATGACCCAGGTGGTATGGGTTATTGACTGCGTGCGACTTGGCATGTTTGGTGTGGACATTTGCGTCATTGAGCCTGCCTTGGCTGGAGAACAGCCGTGCCAAAGAATAATGAATCCAGAACAACTGATCGTGCCAGCCGAAGGAGGATGCAATACCGAGGGCCGTCCCGAAATGGTTAACGGCTTTCTCAGTCTCGCCCTTGGATTGATGTATACGGCCAAGGCAACGGTGACAGTGGGAGACCAAAAATTCGTTGCCTTTCTTCGGGACAAGATCAATTGCGTAGGATGCTGCTTCTTCCGCCGCGTCGAGCTGTCCGTAGTCACACAGCAACCAAGCGAGGGTGTTCAAACACCTTGCCTGTCCCACTGTATCACTGAGCTGTTTGTAAATTTCCATCCCTTCTTTCGCCTGCTGTATCCCTTCCCTGTGGAGGTCAAGCATTCGGTTTGCATTGGATAGGCGTCGCAATGTTTGAGCAACTCGATGGTCATTCCCCCTCTCTCTCCAGATTTCCAAGGCGTGGGAAAGGAGCCGCTTGGAATCCACATGATTTCCAACCGATCCAAACAATTGTGAGAGTTGGAATAAGCATTGTGGCTTGGAAGGATGGTCATCCGAAAGCCCCTCAATCTTTAATCCCAGCCCAACACGCCGCGGTTTGTGCCGATGGAGATGTTCCAGGAAATGGGCACAGGTATCCCAGATATCACCCAACTCGGTGTCAATGGATGTGAAGACATTGAGCAGGTGTTCGACATTTGTGTCTTCTGATGTAATCCACCGTGCTTCTTGATAGCCGGGCTTGTCAGGATCAAGATCGACCGACAATCGGTGGGAGTAACGATCCTTGGTCGCGCAGAGGAGAGGAGATGCTGTTGGATCACGGGGACAAAAGTAATCTCGAAGCGGCGCGAGCATCGTGACAAATCCATTGGTTCGAGATGTCAGGGAAAGGATACAGAACGTGTCGAAGACGTTTGCGATGTTGGGTATGGTGGGAAATAGCCAGTTAAGATTGCTCTCGTCGACGCCTTGAGGGAAGAAAGCAATGACTCCGAGGAGCGCTCGTGCATCAGCGCCGAGTTCCTGGAACGTTGGTGAGATGATTGAGAGTTCGATTGTCGTGGCAAGACTCTTTGAGTGCTGCGTATGAAGCATCCCTGTGTGCTGTATTTCCCATTCACCGACAAGTCTGCCAGTGTCCCACCTGTTGTGCTGGGCGACAGTAGCCAGTAAGGTGATCGAGAGGGGGTGGAAGTCGAGTTGTGCCAGGATGTTGTTGATCGGATCGGAGTGTTTGCTGTGGTTGTAGATACGATAGAAGGTGTCATATGCAGCATCCATCGGCAACGTTGGGATATCCAGAGTCTCGCAGTCAGGAGGGACTGTGGATATCCGGGAGGTGATGCAGAGCCAAAGATTTTTGAAGCGACTCAGCTCCTCCACAATAGCATACATCTCCTGCGCATTTGCCCCCTGCAGACCGAGAATGGAATCCGCATTGTCGAGCACGATGAGCATCTCCTTTGAGGATAAGAGCGGTTGCAAGGGGGTCAGATCCCCTGGGTTTTCAATGCCTGCACCAATGACCTCGGAGAGTCGACGAAGGAAATGAGCAGGCGAGCTGGGGAATTGATCACATCGGATGAACCGGCGGTTCTCGCCAAACCGTTGCTTGATGCGATTATCATAGAGAACAGCGAGAACGGTGGATGTCTTGCCGATTCCCCCAGGACCTATGAGAGCAACCGGCATAAGACGTTCTGTGAAACCAACGATCTTCTCAATTAATTCGTCACGTCCAAAGAAGATCCTCGGCGGCTGGGGAGGGGATTCCCCAGGTGTGCTAGATGCAAGTATCAGACACTGGACCCAACAGTAGCCGAGGCCGCTGACCTATCTTGAGTCTGCCCAACAGCGAGCGGTGAGTCTGTATCCGGCGACGGAGTACGGGTGACACTCACCAATAGATGTTGGCCATTAGCTCCCTTCTGACTTCTGAGAATGTTCTGGTGAATGTCGTAAACAATGGCGTGGGTATTCAAAACGCCGTGGTGGACATCAGAAACGAGGGTGTTGATGTTCGCAACGTCGCGATGGATGTTCGAAACAGTTACGTGCGTGTTCATTGCAAGCTCAGTCTAGGAATTAATGTCAATAATGATCGCACGAAGACGGCGGAACGCACGTTAAACACGAGAAGGATCCCGTCGAGGTCTGACCTCCAGCCGGCAATTCTCTTTTTGTCGCTCACTGCGTGGAAAAACCTGGAGAGCGCGTTTCGTTTACCTTGCTTGACAGTTCTCCTTTGAATCTCCGCGACCGTCCTGAGGTCAGACCGAAAATATCGTCAATGAGGTACTCGAGGTGTCCATTGCCGGTGTAACTCACGTCGTGAGCTGATCGATTGCCTCAACTACAGAGTTGTTGAGATCATTCGGACTCTTCCCCTCTAGTCCCCGGTCGAGGGCGGTACAAACACTAGCGCAGGCCAACCCAAGCTGGACGTAACCCACCTCATTGATCATCGTTTCCTGGGTGCATGTCATCTTGTAATCGTTCGACACATTGGTCTGGGAGAAGACTCACTCTGATCGTCTCGAGGATAATTCTGACGGTACCAAAGACGGTCTTGGCTGTCGTAACACTTGAGACTTCCTTGGGAAGATCCAAGGCCTCGACAGCCGCGTTCAGCGAGGAGAGAGCAGCATCCCGACGGTTCGGTCGTTGACTCGACTTCGTAGCCATGGTTGGGACTCGAAGTAGTTACGAGAGAGTGGTGTGGCGTGCAGGGATGGGCGGCCATTTTGTTACGACAGACCTCCCGTAAATAGACCCATTTCGTGAAGAAAACCGCATCAGCGGTCGGACTACTTGAAGGGGCAACAGCAGTCACTGTGGGAAAGGTTAGTACTGACTAATCAGCACAAAATTTCAGTCACTATTTGGTCGTTCCCAGTACCTCCGGTACTGACACATTTTAGCACTTAAACCCCCACAGTCCAAAAAAAACCACCGTCAGTACTGCTGAACTTTTTGTACTGATGATCAGTACTGACCGTTCCCACAGTGAGTGTGATAGACCGATCACCTGGAATTTTCATCCGCTCTCGTTCAAAATCCCCTGAAGAAATCCCCGAAGCTCTATTCGCGGGCCACTGGTGAATGCCGTGTCTTCAACCTCACACCACCTTCGACCCGGCCCTCCTGGCAGTCCCGTCAGAAGCACGTCCATTCCCGCTGCTTTTTTCCAATCGTCGATCCTCCATGTCCGTTTGCCGTAGTTTCAACGACACGAGAGAATAATCCGGGGAGGACACCGGTCGAGCTTCAAGCCTCGCTGAGATGGCGGTCGGTCGCCCGTATGTATGCTTTTTTAACCCCTATTCCCTCACAACTTGAAGCTGGTTGCTGGTCACCATTGAAGCGCTTCGGGTTGGCTTTGAAGGCACGGGGATCAGGGCACGGAGACGTTAGAGCCTCAGGGCCTTATGCAGCATGGCCGGCGCCTTCACTAAACCTTTCATTGTTTTGGTGCCCATTACCATAAAGCTGCGACCTCGGGTTATATTCGTCGCAAGAGAGCTACCGTTGTGGCTCTCGTCCAGAAAAATCAGAGGCGTGGATCGGGTTGCTGACGAGCCTGTGAGTGAAGGTGCCACCGGAACCCCGGCAACGAGTCGGCTTCCCCCGGCCTTGATCCCGGTTTGGGTTGCTCGCGGGCCCCCATTTCGGAAACCGGCGTTTTTCCCTGCAGTTATACGCAAGATTCACGATTTCGCCGAACGCTTTCTGATCTGGCCAGGGGTACATTCTCTTATCTGTGGTCACGAGGGGACCTTATATCCGGGAAAACGAGGTGATTAGAAGGTCCCTCACCTCTTCCCATCGTTCCATTCTACGATATGGACTATGACCGTGTATGTGACCGCAGATCAAGTCACTACCCATGGTAGGTTTGGCGTGACTTTCTTGTCTAATTCCCCTATGATGCTTCTACCTTCCCACCTTATGAGTGTCGGCGCTACCGGATGATCTATTTCCACTAGCATTTCCCCCTCTTCCCTTAGTCCGATGTGGTAGGGTGTAGTAGAGCTGACGAAAGTGCGAAAGTGATTTGACTGCGTTTGATACCTCGGGTCCGAGGTCGATATCGAAGAGGTGAACCGACCCATCGAAGGTGGGATATTCATCCCTTGGGATGACGGGTGTTGGTGACTTGCGGTGGAGTGCGTCTGAAGGAATCAAGGCAGCCGCCGGCATCATCACTCGGCTCTCCGAACCTAGAGAAGAAAGGAGTTAACACGATGAAATAGTGCTGTTTCCAGGAGCTCACCGCTGGAACACGATTCGTCAGAGGCAGTCGGGCTTTTGCTCTTGCATTGAGTCGATCAGCTCGAGGAACTGTCTACATCTCTCCAGATCTTGCGTAGCACCGAACTTCTCAAAGACCTCGATCGCGCCCAGAATCTCGGCCTTTGCCTTATCAAGTCTCCATTGTCGATACCAAAACCTTGCCTGGATATCCATCGCATGACCCAGGTCGTATAGGCTATGGCTATTGACTGCGTGCGACTTGGCATGTTCGATATGGGTACTTGCGTCGTCGTACCTGTCTTGGTTGAGAAATAGTAATGCCAGGTAGAAATGAACCCAGAACGATAGATCGTGCCAGCCGAAAGAAGACGCAATTGCAAGGGCCGCTTCGTAATGGTGAATGGCCTTCTCTGGCTCGTCCTTGACGCGGTATATTTCGCCAAGACAATTGTGACATTGACAGACTAGATATTGATTGCCTCCCTCCGGGAGAAGATTGAGTGCGTGGGATCCAGCTTCTTCCGCGGCGTCGAGCTGTCCGTCACTGCACAGCACCAAAGCAAGGGTGTTCAAACAATCTGCTCGTCCCACTGTATCACCGATCCGTTCGTAAACTTCCATCCCTTCTTTCGCCCGTTGTATCCCTTCCTTGTGGAGGAGAAGCATTCGGTTTACATCGGATAGGCGCTCCAGAATTTTGGCGACTTGATGATCATTCCCCTGCTCTCTCCAGGCCTCCAACATGTGGGAGAGGAACCGTTTTCGCTCTGCATAGTTTCCGATCGATCCAAACAACCGCGTAAGTTGGTATAAGCATTTCAGCTTGAAAGAGTGGCCATCTGAAAGCCTCTCAATTTTTGATCCCAGCGAAACAAGTCGTGGTTTGCGCCAAAATAGATGCTCCATGAAGTGGGCACAGTTATCCCAAACATTATCCGACTCCGTGTCGATGGACGTGAAGGTATCGAGGAGGTGTTCAACATTTGTATCTTCTAACGTGATCCATCGCGCTTCTCCATAGCCGGGCTTGTCAGGATGAATGTCAACCGACAACCGGCGGAAGTAACAATCCTTGGCCACGCAGAGGAGAGGAGACAATGTTGGATCCTGGGGGCAAAAGTAATCTCGAAGCGGCGCGAGCATCGTGACAAACCCATTGATTCGGTATGCCAGGGAAAGGATGCAGAACATGTCGAAAATATTGGTGATGTTAAGGATGGTGGAAAATAACCAGCTGAGATTATTCTCGTCAACACCTTGAGGGAAAGAGGCAGTGACTCCGAGGAGGCCTCGCGCATCAGGACCGAGTGTTTGGAACGTCGGTGAGGTGAGGGACAATTCGATTGCCCCGGCAAGGCTCTTTGAGTGATGTGTGTGAAGCATTCCCGTGCGCTGCCTTTCCCACTCCTTGGTCAGCCAACCGGTGTCCCACCTATTGTGCTGGGCGACGGTAGCGAGTAGAATGATCGAGAGGGGGTGGAAGTCGAGTTGTTCTAGGACGTTGTTGATAGGATCAGATTGTTTGCCATGCTTGTAGATTCGATAGAAGGTGTCGCGTGCAGCATCCATTGATAATATCGGAATGTCAAGAATCTCGCAGTCAGGAGGGACTGTGGAGATCCGTGAGGTGATACAGAGGCAAATGTTGCCAAAGCGACTCAACTCCTCCACAACATCATAGATCTCCTGCCCACTTGTCCCCTGCAGACCGAGAATGGATTCGGCATTGTCGAGGACTACGAGTATCTCCCTTGAGGACAAGAACGGTCGTAGGGGGGTCAGATCTCCTGGATTTTCGATCCCTGCACCGATGACCTCAGAGAGCCGACGAAGGAAATGAGCGTGTGAGGTAGGGAGTTGGTCGCAGCGGATGAACCGGCGGTTGTCACCAAACCGTTGTTTGATGCGGTCGTTGTGAAGGATGGACAGAGCGATGGAAGTCTTGCCGATTCCGCCAGGACCTATTAGAGCAATTGGTGTAAGATGTTCTGCGAAACCGACGATCTTCTCGACCAACTCGTCACGTCCGAAGAAGACCCTCGGCGGCTGGGGAGGGGATTCCCCAGTGGTGCTAGATGCATGTATCAGACACTAGACCCAACAGTAGTCGAAATCGCTGACCTATTTTGCATCTATCCAACAGTAAGTGTCTATTCGGTGACAGAGTACGAGTGAGACCCACCGATCGGCGTTGACTGTCAGCCCCTTCCTGGCTTTTCACCGTTTCACAGCGAAGGTCCGAAACGATGGCGTGGGTGTCTGCAAGTTGGCGACGGACCTCAGAAACGATGACACGAGTTTTGATGTCATGGTAGACATCAGAGGTTCCATGCGTATTCAATACTGGGGGCAGCGATTCGCCAGGCGCACTGGAGGAAAATATTAGACGATGAATTCGTTTATAGTCGATCGCTGACCTGGCGTGAGTCTATGCAGTAATTGATTGGCTATTCTGTACCCGGTAAAGGACGACTGGTGCTTACCTTACTCTCATGGGTTTTCAACGTGTTGCGATTAATGTCAGAGACAGTGGTGTGGGCGTTCACGAGGTTATTCCGGATCCCAGGAACAATGGGGAGGGTGTCCGTGACGTCGCGACAAACCTCGGAAACGATGGCATGGGTGTTTGAAACATCATGACGGACGTCGGGGACGGTGGTGCAAGCGTCTGAACTATCACGATGAACATCGGAAACAACAACGTGGGTGTTCCCAACGTCAGAAACGGTTACACGTGTGTTTGTCACGAATTCTGCCTGGAAGCGGAAAGTTAGCATTATTCATCCAAAGGTGAACGGGACGCACGTCGAAGACTTGCAGAGTCCTTGTGAGGTCCAACCTCCAGGTGGAGATAGCCTCTTTATCATTCTTTGCGTGGAGGAGTCGAGAGATCGCATTCCGTTTCCCCCACTTGACGATCTTCCTCTGGATCACCACCACAGTCCTGCGATCCAATGCACGGTTAGTAAGCCGTGCGTAGGGCGCATCCTTGGTGGTTACACTTACACTGTCAATTGCTCAATCGCCTCGAGGACGGACGGACGGAACTCATTCGTTTCTCTCCCCTTCGTCCCCTGGTCGAGGGCTATACAGACATCAGCACAAGCTAGCCCGAGGCCGACCCAGTCCACTTCGTTGATCATTGTCTCCTGTATACTACATTAGCCAGTAGTTGATCAATGGGGACGAGAAGGAAACCCACTCTGATCACGACGAGAAGAGCACTGACGGAGCCGAAGGCAGCCTTGGCTTGTGTGATCCTTGAGTTCTCCTTCGCGAGATCGAGGGCCTCAATTGCCCCGTTCAGCGAAGAGAGAGCGCCATCCGGCCCTTTCGGTTGTCGGGATTTTGCCGCCATGGTCGAAACCCAAGGTAGCCGTAAGAAAATGATCCAGCACGCAAACTGTAAGGAGGAACCCGAGCCCTGGTAGACACGAGCGGCTATCTTGTCATGGCGCGTCTCGTGTAAACGATCCTGTTTCGGACTGAAGAGGTCTGTATTCGCGGTCAAACCATTTGAGGAGGCAATGTGATCGACAGAGTCAGTTTATTTGCTCTTGTTCAAAACGTCCTGAAGAAATGCTCTAAGCATCGTTCACCGACTACTGGGGCAGTATCATCCCGCCAACTTTGCCCGTCAGAAGCACCCGTCTTGGCCGCATCTTTCACATCATTGACCCTCCATGTCCGTTTGCCGTGGTTTCAACGACCGACAACGACTCAGTCAACATCCTGCCGTCTCTCCATTCAGTCGAGGGTAACTCCACCAGGGACTCCATTACAAATCCCATCGCACACTACCCTAAATGACACAAGAGGATAACTACACTATGTCGCCAGACGCATGGAGATCGAATGAACGCTCGCGGTTGGCACAATGGTCCGACGAGCGGAAGCGGATACAGTTGATCGTATTGGGCAAGAAGGAGGACGTTTTCTTCAGTTTGAAGTGAGCAGGGCTGGGGTTGGCCGACTTCGGGACCGTGAAGGTCACTGGGAAGGGCGCGTTTGGTGAGGTCCGCTTCATGCAGAAGGTGGATACGGGCAGGATTTATACAACGAAGGCGCTGAAGAAGGAAGAGACGTTGGAGAACGACCAGGTTCGTTCGTCATGCCCACTATTTACTCTGCGTTATGCCATGCGCTGATCTTAGCTTTCATTCACCCTCGGTCCATTATTAGCTCGCTCACGTCCGCACTGAGCACAATGTCCTGGAGTCCCTGCCAGAGACGACCTGATGACGATGTTGGTCAAGTACAATACCTTCTCGGAAGACGTGACAACTTGAGCTACCACCAGTATCCCTTGGATTCTACGGACGGGATAGTGTCTCAGGCCAGCAACTGCGCCACGATCGGCGAGGAACAGTGGTGGTGAATGCGACCCATCTGACGATGTCCAGCAAGGACCGGCTCGTGGCTTGGAAAGAGAACCGTATGAAACTCGTAAGCGCTCCCCATTTCTCGTCCACCCTATTTGATCCCTTACTCTTTTTTTCTCCTGGTAGGCATATTCTGTTGTGGGAACGCCGGACTATATCACGCCCGAGATCTTGCGGAAGGGATATAGAAATGAGTGCGGCTGGAGATCGTTGGGAGCCATCGTGCCCGAGTGTCTCATTGGATACCCTCCGTTCTGTTCGGAGACCACCCACGAGATGTCCCAGAAGGTCACCAATTGGCCGTATTATCTTGTCATCCCCGACGATGTTCATTTGAATAGGGAGGTTGTGGGCCTGATATAGAAGTGTGTAAAATACCCCTTCTCCCCCCGCCCCCCCTGATCTTGCACCCCGACGTCTGTGCCACCTGCGCCTCGGGGTCGGCCAAGTGTGTCACCCCTCATAGAACTACGCATACATGGTTTCGCCCGGGTTTTTTCTGGGTAAATCGATGGCTGCGCTCGTTCAACGTCCTCCGAAACCGAGACTCCGTAATCAGCAATTCGGGCCGGTGACTGACATCAATTCTTCCCCCTTTCTTCTAACTTTCATCTTCTCTTTGAAAAAAAAAAAAAAAAAAAAAAAACAAACGAAACGCGAAAGCCTAGGTCAATCACTTCCCTGGATTGTCGCCTGGCTGTGGAACAGATCAAGAAAATCCCCTTTACGACCGCGATCAGGAATACCGAGGCACCGTTCATTCCGAGGTTGAGGTCGATCACGGACACGTTGTATTTCCCGACGGACGAGTTGGAGCAGGTTCCGGACGAGCCTACGAGCCGAGATACCATTCGAACGCACCTGGAGTTGGCTTTCCTGGGTATGTTGCCTCGATCTTGATTTTTTTTTTTTTAGTTCAGTGGCTCACGGAGACCCCGAAACCCGGCGTTCCACTTTTTTCCTGAAGTTCCACGTTCAACAGGCTTACAATTTCTTCGGGCGCTTTCCGGTCTGGCCAGGGACGTATTCGATGAATGGCGCGGTTTCGAAGGCTACGATTGTGTACGTGACTGCGGGCTGGGTCACGACCCATCGCAGGTCTGGAGTGTTTTTCTTGCCTAGCCTCCCCTTTCTCCACATCCGATGTAGCAAACCGTGGTAGAGTTAACGAAGATGCAGAATAATTGGATTGTGTTTGCTCATACATAAGAATCTCTTGTGAGAGTACATCCCTCTTTGTGAGGTCGGTGGCCACAGTAAACTAGCATACAAAAAAAGTCGATGTCAAAGAGTAGGAGAGCCGACGATCCAAGACGTCATATTCGTTTCCTCGGCCTCCTGGTTAAATTGAAGTTGATAACCTACGAGGTGCGCACGCGCCAAACAAACGTAGTGCGGGATATTCACGAAGTGTAGGTCAAGCATGTAGGGTGGGGAAACATATACGCAATGGAGTGAGCAGGGGTAATTAAAGAGAGCAGATGGCAGTTGTATTGAAGGACATCGTGATGGACGGGGTAAAGGAATGGAGTGTCGGCGATTTGTGGCACCCGTCAATCCTATCATTCGGTCCCCTGAGGATAGAGAAGAAAGAAATCAGCACGCGGGGGACGTAGCACCATTTCCAGGAGCTCACCGGTGAAACCCTATATACCAGAGGCAACTTGGCGTTTATCTCTTGCGCTGAATCGATGTCTCTGAGGATTTGTCTGCATCTCTGCACGTCCCGCACGGCCCCGAGCTTCTCAAAGACCTCGACCGCGTGCAAAGCTTCGGATTTCGCCTGTTCAAACTTGAATTGTTGAACCCAAATGCCAGCTTGTAGATACATCGAGAGAGCGAGCTCGAATGGATTGTTGACCGCGTGCGACTTGGCGTGTTCGAGGTGAGTATTTGCATCGTCGAACCTGCCTTTGTTGGAATGCAGCACTGCCAGGAAGTAATGATCCCAGTGGAGATGATTGTACCAGCTCAAAGAGGATACGGTTTCGAAGGCCGTCTCGAAATGGAGAATGGCCTTCTCGATCTCACCCTTGGCTTGAAATATCATAGCAAGACAACGGTGACAATTGGAGAGCAGAAATTGATTCCCTTCCTCCGGGAGAAGATTAATTGCGCGGGACACATCTTCTTCCGCAGCGTCAACCTGTCCGGTCTGGCACAGCAACCAAGCGAAGGATACCAAACACCTCACTTGTCCCACCGTATCACCGAGCTGTTCATAAACTTCCAACCCTTCTTTCGCCTGTTTTTCCCCTTCCGTGTAGAAGTGAAGCGCCGCGTTTATCTCGGATAGGTCCAACAATGCTTGAGCAACCCGATGGTCATCCCCCCGCTCCCGCCAGATCTCCAACGCGTGGGAACAGAGCCGCTTGGCCTCCGCATCATTTCCAACCGATCGAAACAACTGTGAGAGTTGGTACAAGCATTGTGGCTTGGAAGGATGACTGTCCGAAAGCCCCTCAAACTTCGACCCCAGCGAAATAAGCCGCGGTTTGTGCCAATAGAGATACTCCGCAAAACAGGCACAGACATTCCAGATATCATCTGACTCTGTGTCAGTGAGTGTGAAGACATTGAGCAGGTGTTCGACATTTGTGTCTTCCAAGATGATCCATCGTGATTCTTGAGGGCTGGGCTTGTCGGACAATCGGTAGAAGTAATGATCCTTGGTTGCGCAGAGGAGAGGAGACGATGTCGGATCCTGAGGACAAAAGTAATCGCGAAGCGGTGCGAGCATCGTGACAAATCCATCACTTCGAGATGTCAGGGAAAGGACGCAGAACGTGTCGAAGATGTTTGCGATGTCGGAGATGGTGGGAAATAACCAGTTCAGATTGTTCTCATCGACACCCTGAGGGAAGAACGCGACGACTCCAAGAAGCGCGCGTGCGTCGGGTCCGAGTTCTTGGAATGTTGGCGAGGTGAGCGAAAGTTCGATTGTGGCCGCAAGACTCTTTGAGTGACGTGTGCGAAGCATGCGCGTGCGTTGCTTCTCCCATTCCCCGGTCAGTCGATCGCTGTCCCACTTGTTGTGCTGGGCGACGGTAGCGAGTAACGTGATCGAGAGAGGGTGAAAATCGAGTTGTGCCAGAACATTGTTGACCGGATCGGAGTGTTTGCCGTGTTTGTAAATACGGCGGAAGGTGTCGCATGCGGCCTCCATCGATAACGTTGGGATGTCCAGAGTCTCGCAGTCAGGAGGGACTGTGGAGATCCGGGAGGTGATGCACAGGCAAAGATCGCTGAAGTGACTCAGCTCCTCCATAACGTCGTAGACCTCCTGCGCATCTGTCCCCTGCAGACCGAGGATGGATTCCGCATTATCGAGGACGATAAGCATCTCCTTTGAGGATAAGAACGGTCGCAGGGGGGTCAGGTCTCCTGGATTTTCAATACCTGCACCAACAACCTCGGAGAGCCGGCGGAGAAAGTGAGCGCATGAGGCGGGGAATTGGTCGCAACGAATGAACCGGCGGTCGTCACCAAACCGTCGCTTGATCCGATCGTCATGGAGGACGGTGAGAATGGTGGACGTCTTGCCAATCCCGCCAGGGCCTATTAGAGCAACCGGCGTGAGGCGTTCTGCGAGACCGACGATCTTCTCGATTAACTCATCACGTCCGAAGAAGACCCTTGGCGGCGGCGGAGGGTATTCCCCAGGTGCGCTAGATGGAAATATTAGACGCCGGACCCAACAACGGGCGAGATCGCTGACATATTCTGAACCTGTGCAATGCTAAGTGTACACTTGGTGGCGGAGTACGAGCGGCACTCACCAATCGATGTTGACTGTCAGCCCCTTCCTGATTTTTCACCGTTTCACGGCGAAGGTCCGAAACGATGGTGTGGGTGTCTGCAAGTTGGCGACGGACCTCAGAAACGATGACGCGAGTTCTAATGTCATGGTGGACATCAGAGGTTCCATGTGTATTCAATACTGGGGGCAGCGATTCGTCAGGCGCACTGAAGGAAAATATTAGACAATGGATTCGTTTATAGTCGATCGCTGACCTGGCGTGAGTCTATGCAGTAATTAATTGGTTATTCCGTACCCGGTAAAGGACGACTGGTGCTTACCTTACTCTCATGGATTTTCAACGTGTTGCGATGAATGTCGGAGACAATGGTGTGGGCGTTCACGAGGTTATTCCGGACCTCAGGAACGGTGGGGAGGGTATCCGTGACGTCGCGACAAACCTCGGAAACGATGGCATGGGTATTTGAAATATCATGACGGACGTCGGGGACGGTGGTGCAAGCGTCTGAACTATCACGATGAACATCGGAAACAATAACGTGGGTGTTCCCAATGTCAGAAACGGTTACACGTGTGTTTGTCGCAAATTCTGCCTGGAAGCGGAAAGTTAGCATTGATCATCCAAAAGTGAATGGGACGCACGTTGAAGACTTGTAGAGTCCTTGTGAGGTCCAATCTCCAGGCGGAGATAGCCTCTTTATCATTCTTTGCGCGGAGGAGTCGAGAGATCGTATTCCGTTTCCCCCACTTGACGATCTTCCTCTGGATCTCCACCACAGTCCTGCGATCCAACCCACGGTTAGTAAGCCGTGCACAATGCGCATCTTTGATGGTTACACTTACACCCTCAATTGCTCAGTTGCCTCAAGGACGGATGGACGGAACTCATTTGATTCTCTCCCCTTCGTCCCCTGGTCGAGGGCTATACAGACATCAGCACAAGCTAGCCCGAGGCCGACGCAGTCCACTTCGTTGATCATTGTCTCCTATATACTACATTAGCCAATAGTTGATCAATGGGGACGGGAAGGAAACCCACTCTAATCACGACGAGAAGAGCACTGACGGAGCCGAAGGCAGCCTTGGCTTGTGTGATCCTCGTGTCCCCTTTCGCGAGATCGAGGGCCTCAATTGCCCCGTTCAGCGAAGAGAGAGCGCCATCCGGCCCTTTCGATTGTCGGGATTTTGCCGTCATGGTCGAAACCCAAGGTAGCCGTAAGAAAATGATCCAGCACGCAAACTGTAAGGAGGAACCCGAGCCCTGGTAGACACGAGCGGCTATCTTGTCATGGCACGTCTCATGTAAACGGTCCCGCTTCGGACTAAAGAGGACTGTATTCGCGGTCAAACCACTTGAGGGGGCAATGTGATCGACAGAGTCAGTTTGTTTGCTCTTGTTCAAAACGTCCTGAAGAAATGCTCTAAGCTTCGTTCACCAACTACTGGGGCATCCCGCCAACTTTGCCCGTCAGAAGCACTCGTCTTGGCCGCATCTTTCACACCATTGACCCTCCATATCCTTCTGCCGTGGTTTCAACGACCGACAGCGACTCAGTCAACATCCTGCCGTCTCTCCATTCAGTCAAGGGTAACTCCACCAGGGACTCCATTACAAATCCCGTCGCGCGCTACCCTAAACGACACAAGAGGATAACTACACTATGTCGCCAGACGCATGGAGATCGAACGAACGCTCGCGGCTGGGGTTGGCCGACTTCGGGACCGTGAAGGTCACTGGGGGGGGGCGCGTTTGGTGAGGTCCGCTTCGTGCAGAAGGTGGATATGGGCAGGATTTATGCAATGAGGGCGCTGAAGAAGGAAGAGATGTTGAAGAACGACCAGGTTCGTTCGTCACGCCTACTATTTACTCTATGCGTTATGCGATACGCTGATCTTAGTTTTCATTCACCCTCGGTCTATTATTAGCTCGCTCACGTCCGCACTGAGCGCGATGTCCTCCCAGAATCCAACTCTGTGGATCAAACAATCGTACTACGCGCACTGGAACTCTACACACTTATCCATCATCATGGAGTCCCCTGCCGGAGACGACCTGATGACGATGTTGGTCAAGTACAATACCTTCTCGGAAGACGTGACGAGGTTCTATATTACGGAGTGCGTCATCGCAATTGAGCTCGCACATGATAACCTCGATTTCGTTCATCGGTAGGTGTACCCCAACGATCTCAGTGATCCACAGCGTGGCAGCTGACTATTTGTTTATTTCTTCCCCCGGGTTGTTTGATATAGAGACATCAAGCTGGACAACATCCCAATTGATGAGGACGGGCATACGGAGCTATCTGATTTCGGGCTTCCCACCGGGTCCCACAAGCGACATAATTTGAGCTACTACCAGTGTCCTTTTGACTCTGCAGACGGGATAGTGTCTCAGGCTGGCAGCTGCGCCACGACCGGCGAGGAACAGTGGTGGTGAATGCGACCCATCTGACGATATTCATTTGAATAGGGAGGTTGTGGACCTGATATGGAAGTGTGTCAAATCCCTCCGATCTGGCACCCGACGTCTGCGCCACCTGCGGGCCTCGGGGTCGGCCAAGTGTACCGCCCCTCATCGAATTACGCACACGTGGTTTCGCCCGGCCTCTTTCCGGGGAAACGGGGAAATCGACGGCTCCGTTCGCTCAACGTCCTCCGAAACCGAGACTCCGTAATCAGCAATTCGAGCCGATGACTGACATCAATTCTTCCCGCTTTCTTCAGACTTTCATCTTCTCTTTGGAAAAAAAAAAAAACCGCGAAAGCCTGGGTCAATCACTTCCCCGGGCTGTCGCCTGGCCGTGGAAGAGATCAAGAACATTCCTTTTACGGAGTGGATTGGACCGCGATCAGGAATACCGAGGCTCCGTTCATTCCGAGGTTGAAGTCGATCACGGACACGTCGTATTAACCGACGGACGAGTTGGAGCAAGTTCCAGACGAGCCTACGAGCCGAGATACCACTCGAACGCACCTGCAGTTGGCTTTCCTGGGTATGTTGCCTCCATCCTGATTTTTTTTGGTTCAGCGGCTCACGGAGACCTCGAAAACCGGCGTTAGTTTTCCTGCAGTTACACGTCCAACAGGTTTACGATTTCTTGAGGCGCTTTCTGGTCTGACCAGGGACGTATTCTCTTGTCCGTGATCACGAATGAATCCTCTATCCAGTGATACGAGAGAGATGCACAATTCTTTAGGCTTCCCATAATTTCATCCCACGATGCGTGGTGCGGTTTCGAGGGCCACGATTGTGTACGTGACTGCGGGCTGGGTCACGATCCATCGCAGGTCTGGAGTGTTTTTCTTGCCCGGCCTCCACTTTCTCACCCATCCGATGTAGCAAACCGTAGTAGAGTTAACAAAGATGCAGAATAATTAGATTGTGTTGGCTCATATATGAGAATCCCGTATGAGAGTGCATCCCTCTTTGTGAGGTCGATGGAGATGAGTAGGAGAGCCAACGATCCAAGACGTCATATTTGTTTCCTCGGCCTCCTGGTTAAATTGAAGTAGATAACCTACGAGGTGCGCACGCGCCAAACAAATATATTGCAGGATATAGAAGCATATATCACGAAATGCAGGTCAAGCACGTAGGGTGGGGAGACATACGGAATGGAGTGAGCGGGGGTCGTTAAAGGGAGCAGGTGGTGGTTGTATTGAAGGACATCATGATGGACAGGGTAAAGGAATGGTGTGTCGATGATTTGTGGCACACGTCAATCCTATCATTCGGTCCCCTGAGGGTAGAGAAGAAAGGAATCAGCACGCGGGGGACATAGTACCGTTTCCAGGAGCTCACCTGTACCGTTGAAACCTGATCTTCAGGCAACAGGGCTGTTCGTTCTTGCGCTAAATCGATCGCGCTAAGGAGTTCTCTGCATCTCTCCAGGTCCTGCGCCGCCCCGAGCTTCTCAAAGACCTCGACCGCACGCGAAGCTTCAGATTTCGCCTGATCAAACCTAGCTTGTTGAAAATAAATGCCAGCTTGCCCATACATCGAGAGAGCCAGGTCGTATGGACTGTTGAACGCGTGCGACTTGGCGTGTTCAACGTGAGCATTTGCATCGTCGAGCCTGCCTTGGGTGGAGAATAGCAGTGCCAGGTAGTAATGATCCCAGGACAGGTGATCATCCCAACCAAAGGAGGATGCGATTCCGATGGCCGTCTCAAGATGGTGAATGGCCTTCTCGATCTCGCCCTTGGCTTCATATATCAGGCCAAGACAACGCTGACATTGGGAGAGCAGATATTCGTTGCCTTTCTCCGGGAGAAGATCGATTGCACGGGATGCGGCCTCTTCCGCGGTGTCGAGCTGTCCGCTCTCGCACAGCAACGAAGCGAGGGATACCAAACACTTCGCTTGTCCTACTGTATCACCGAGCTGTTCGTAAGCTTCCAACGATTCTTTCGCCTGTTGTTCCCCTTCTTCGTAGCAGCGAACCGCCTCATTGACATCGCATAGGCACTCCAACGTTCGAGCGACTTGATGGCCATCCCCTCGCTCCCTCCAGATCTCTAAGGTGTGAGAAAGGAGCCGCTTGCACTCCACATAGTGGCCAACTGCCCCAAACAACTGTGAGAGTTGGAACAGGCATCGTGGTTTGGAAGGATGGCCATCCGAAAGCTTCTCAATCTTCGACCCCAACGAGACAAGTCGGTGCTTGTGCCAACGGAGATGCTCCATGAAATGGGCACAGGTATCCCAGATATCACCCGACACTGTATCGGAGGAAGTGAAGACATTGAGCAGGTGCTCGACATTTGTGTCTTCTGATGTGATCCACCGTGCTTCTTGATAGCCGGGCTTGTCAGGGTAAACACGGACCGACAATCGACGGGAGTAATGATCCTTGGTTGCGCAGAGGAGAGGGGATGTCGTTGGATCGTGGGGACAAAAGTAATCGCGAAGCGGTGCGAGCATGGTGACAAATCCATTGCTTCGATATGTCAGGGAGAGGACGCAGAACGTGTCGAAGATGCTTGAGATGTCAGGGATGGTGGGAAATAACCAGTTGAGATTATCCTCGTTGACGCCTTGAGGGAAGAAGGCAACGACTCCGAGAAGCGCTCGCGCATCCGGGCCAAGCGTTTGGAATATTGGCGAGGTGAGCGAGAGCTCGATCGTGGCTGCAAGGCTCGTCGAGTGATGTGTGCGAAGCATCCCCGTGCGTTGCATTTCCCATTCCCTGATCAGTCGGCCGGTATCCCATTTGTTGTGCTGGGCGACGGTAGCGAGTAGGGTGATCGAGAGAGGGTGGAAGTCGAGCTGTTCTAGGATGTCGTTAACCGGACCGGAGTGATTGCCGTGTTTGTAGATCCGATAGAAAGTCCCGTGTGCGGCCTCCATTGTCAACGTTGGGATGTCCAGAGTCTCGCAGTCAGGAGGGACTGTGGAGATCCGGGAGGTGATGCACAGGCAAACGTTGCTGAAGTGACTCAGCTCCTCTACAACAGCGTATATCTCCTGTGCACCTGTCCCCTGCAGGCCGAGGATGGATTCAGCATTGTCGAGGACTATCAGCATCTCCTTCGAGGACAAGAATGGTCGCAGGGGAGTCAGATTTTCAGGATTTTCGATACCTGCACCAACGACCTCGGAGAGCCGGCGGAGGAAATGGGTAAGCGAGGCGAGGAATTGGTCGCAACGGATGAACCAACGCTCGTCACCGAACCGTTGCTTGATCCGGTCGTCGTGGAGGACAGTGAGAATGGTGGATGTCTTGCCGATTCCTCCAGCACCGACTAGAGCAACCGGCGTGAGGTGTTCCGCGAAACCGACGATCTTTTCGACCAACTCATCACGGCCAAACAACACCCTCGGCGGCGGGGGAGGGGACTCCCCAGGTGTACTAGACGCAAATATAAGGTCCTGGATCCAACAGTAGCCGTGATCGCCGACCTATTTTGAGTCTGAGAGGTGGTAAGTGTTTATTCGGTGATGCTGGAGACCACGAGTGTCACCTACCGCCTGATGTTGGCTGTTATTCCCTTCCTGATTCTTGATTACATTCCGGTGAATATCTGAAACGAGAGTGTGGGTGTCCGCAACAGTTATGTGTGTATTTATTGCGAGCTCAGTCTGGAGATCAATAATGAATAACAGCCACACAAACATGACTGAACGCACGTTAAACACGAGGAGGATCCTGTTGAGGTCCGACCTCCAGCCGGCAATTGTCTCCTTATCATTCGTTGCGTGGAAAAATCGAGAGAGCACGTTCCGTTTACCCTGCTTGATGGTTTTCCTTTCCATCTCCGTAACCATCCTGAAGTCAGACCGAAAGTGTCGTTAACAAGGTACTCAAAAGCGTGCATTGCCGGTGTAACTCACGTCGTGAGTTCGTTGATTGCTTCAATCACAGAGCCGTTGAGATCGTCGAAACTCTTCCCCTCCAGTCCCCGGTTGAGGGCGGTACAAACACCAGCACATACCAGCCCAAGCTCGACGTAATCCGCCTGACTGATCATCGTGTCCTAGGTGCATTTCATTCTGCAGTCGTTCAACACAGACTAGGAGAAAACTCACTTTGATCATCGTGAGAATGACGCCGACGGTACCAAAGACGGCCTTGGCTGGTGTAACACTCGAGAGTTCCTTGGCAAGATTCACGGCCACGATAGCCGCGTTCAGTGAGGAGAGCGCAACTTCCCGGCGGTTCGGTCGTTGGGACTTGGTAGCCATGGCTGAAACTCGCGGTAGTAAGGGGAAAGGAGCGCGGCGTGTAGGCGGTAAGGAAGAACCCGGACCCAACAGGGATGGGCGGCCATTTTGTCATGGCGCGCCTCATGCAAACAGACTCAAGACAATGTATTCGTGGTCGAACAACTTGCGGAGGCAATGCGATCGGCTGATCATCTTGTATCTTCCTTTACTCGCGTTCGAGCCCTCCTGAAGAAATCCTCAAAGTATTAAATACTCATGCGCGGTCTCGTTCACTTGGCTTCTTTCTGGGTAAATCAATAGCCCAATTCATGTCCTTGGAAGCCGAGATTCACAATCCAAACCGATGACTGACGTTAATTCTCCCTTCTTTCCTCTCACTCTCATTTTCTTCCAGGAAAGGCAAACACGAATGAGATGAAAAAATTCTGGGCCGGTCACTTCCCCGGACTTTCGCCGGGCCGTGGGGTAGATCAAGAAACATCCCTCCTGCTACAGTGTGGATTGGGCCGCGGTCATGAATATTGATATTGAGACACCACTCGTTCCGAGGCTGGTCAATCACGGACACATCATATTTCCCGACAGACGAGTTGAATCAGGTTCCGGGCGGTCCTACGGGCGGCCCGATATCACTGGGGCGCACAGGGAGTTGGCTTTCGTTTAGTTCAGTCGCTCACGAGTACCACGAAAACCGATGTTATTTTTTCCTGCAGCTATACGTTCAAGAGGTTCATGATTTCTTCGAACGCTTTCTGATCTGGCCAAGGATATGTTCCCTTTCTAGCAGTCACGAGGGAACCTCGTATCCAGCGAAACTAGAGAGATAGACAATTCCTTGCATCTTTCCGTCACGTTTAGTTCCACGACACGTGACGTTCGTGTACGTGACCGCAGGTTACGTCGCAGGCCATCGTACGCCTGGAGTGTTTTTCTTGTCTAGTTTCTCCTCCCATCTGAAGTAATAAACCGCAGTAGAGTTAACGAAAAGGCGAGAGTAATTGGACTGTGTTATTCGCGCACGAGAATCTCACGTGAGGGTGCAACCTCATTCCTGACAAGGTCGATGGCGAAGGAATAGGAGACCCGTCGATCAAAGGCAGAATATTTGTTTCCTCGGCCTCCTGGTCGAATCGGGGTCCATAATGTGCGCGTTACGGAGCACGTACAAGTAAAACAAATATACAGGATATAGAGGCATATATCACAAAATGCAGGCCAAGGATGTGGGGTGGGGCAACATATACAGAATAATGGATGAGCAGGGGTCAGTAAAGGGAGGGGATGGTGGTTGTATTGAAAGACGTCGTGGTGGACGGGGTAAACGGATGGAGTGTTGGTGGTTTGGGGCGCCTATCAATCCTATCACTCGGTCCCTTGGGGCTGGAGAAGAAAGGAGTCAGCATGCGGAGGGAGTAGCGCTTTTCCAAGAGTTGACCACTACCAAAGATAATCCGGCTATTTCTTCTTGCATTAAATCGATGATCCTGAGGAGCTGTCTGCATGTCTCCAGATCCTGCACAGCCCCGAGCTTCTCAAAGATCTCGACCGCGTGCAAAGCTTCGGATTTCGCCTGTTCAAACTTGGATTGTTGAAGCCAAATGCCAGCTTGAAGATACATCGAGAGAGCCAGCTCGAATGGGCTATTGACCGTGTGGGAGTTGGCGAGTTCGACGTGAGTGTTTGCATCGTCGAACCCGCCTTGGGTGCAAAACAACGTTGCCAGGAAGTAATGATCCCGGTGGAGATGATTGTGCCAGCCCCAAAAGGATGCGATTCCGAGGGCCGTCTCGGAATGGAGAATGGTTTTCTCGATGTCGCCCTTGGACCAATACATTGCAGCGAGACTACGGTGACATCGGGAGAGCAGAAATTGATTCCCTTTCTTCGGGAGAAGATTGATTGCACGGGATGCAACTTCCTCCGCGGCGTCAACCTGTCCGCTCTTGTGCAGCGATATGGCGAGGGCTCTCAAACACTCTGCTTGTCCCACTGTATCACCGAGCTGTTCGTAAACTTCCAACGCTTCTTCCGCCTGTTGTTCCCCTTCCTTGTAACAGCGAAGCACATCGTTTACCCCAGATAAGTTCAACAACACTCGAGCAACTCGATGGTCATCCCCCTGTTCCCTCCAGATCTCCAATGTGTGGGAAAGGAGCTGCTTGGCCTCCGCATGATTTCCAAGTGATTGAAACAATCGTGAGAGTTGGTACAAGCACTGTGGCTTGGAAGGATGACTGTCCGAAAGCCCCTCAAACTTCGACCCCAGCGAAATAAACTGTGGTTTGTGCCAATATAGATGCTCCAAAAAACAGGCACAGACATCCCAGATGTCATTTGACCCTGTGTCAGTGAGTGTAAAGGCATTGAGCAGGTGTTCGACGTTTGTGTCTTCTAGTATGATCCACCGTGCTTCTTGATAGCCAGGCTTATCAGGGTAAATTTCGACCGACAATCGGCGGGAGTAATGATCCTTGATGACGCAGAGGAAAGGAGATGCCGTTGGATCCTGGGGACAAAAGTAATCTCGAAGCGGTGCGAGCATCGTGACAAACCCATCGCTCCGAGATGTCAGGGAAAGGACGTAGAACGTGTCGAAGGTGTTTGCAATGTCGGGGATGGTAGGAAATAGCCAGTCAAGATTGTTCTCATCGATACCCTGAGGGAAGAACGCGACGACTCCAAGAAGCGCTCGTGCGTCGGGTCCGAGTTCTTGGAATGTTGGCGAGGTGAGCGAAAGTTCGATCGTAGCCGCAAGGCTCTTTGAGTGACGTGTGCGAAGCATCCGCGTGCGTTGCCTCTCCCATTCCCTGATCAGTCGATCGGTGTCCCACTTGTTGTGCTGGGCGATGGTAGCAAGTAGGGTGATTGAGAGAGGGTGAAAATCGAGTTGTGTCAGAACCTTGTTGATCGGATCGGAGTGTTTGCCGTGTCTGTAGATCCGATGGAAGGTGTCGCATGCGGCCTCGATCGACAACGTTGGGATGTCCAGAGTCTCACAGTCAGGAGGGACTGTGGAGATCCGGGAGGTGATGCACAGGCAAACATTGCTGAAGTGACTCAGCTCCTCCACAACATCATAGACCTCCTGCGCATCTGTTCCCTGCAGACCGAGGATGGATTCCGCATTATCGAGGACGATAATCATCTTTATTGAGGACAAGAACGGTCGTATGGGGGTCAGATCTGCTGGATTTTCGATGCCTGCACCAACGACCTCGGAGAGTCGGCGAAGGAAGTGAGTGCACGAGGCGGGGAATTGATCGCAACGGATGAACCGGCGGTCGTCGCCGAAACGTTGTATGATGCGGTTGTCGTGGAGGACGCTTAGAGCGATGGATGTCTTCCCGATTCCGCCAGCACCGATTAGGGCAACTGGAGTAAGGCGCTCTGCGAAATCAACGATCTTTTCGATCAAGTCGTCACGTCCAAAACAGATCCTCGGCGGCGGCGGAGGGGATTGCCCAGCTGCGCTGGATGGAGATATTAGACGCTGGACTCAACAGTGGGTGACTGGTGAGATCGCTGACCTATTCTGAGTCTATCCAACCTTAAGTGTACATTTGGTGGTGGAGTACGAGTGACGCTCACCGATTGATGTTGACTGCCAGCCCCTTCCTGACTTTTTAGCATTTCACGACGCATGTCCGAAACGATGGCGTGGGTGTCTGCAACTTCGCGATGAACATCAGAGACAATGGCACGGGTTTTGACGTCATGGCGGTCATCGGAGGAGGTTCCGGGCGTATTTAACAGTGGGGGCAGTGAGTCGCTGGGTGCACTGAAGCCAAATATTAGGCGGCGGATTCACTTGGGGTTCAGATCGCTGACCTGGCGTGAGTCTATGCAGTAACTGAGCGATTACTCGGTGACCGGTAAAGTGCGAATGATACTCACAGCCTGACTCCGACCATCCTTATCCCCACGGGTTCCCAACGTGTTGTGATGGGTGTCGGAAATAATGGTGCGGGTGTTCGCAACGTCGTTCCGGACCTCGGAAACGATGGCATGGGTGTCATGGCGGACATCGGGGACGGTGGTGTTTGAGTTTGAACTATCGCGATGAGTATCGGAAACAATGCCGTGGGTATTCGCAACATCAGAAACGGTTGTACGTGTGTTTGTTACAAGTTCCGTCTAAAGCGGAAAGTTGGCGATGATCATACAGAAGTGAACAGGACGTACGTTGAAGATTCGAAGAATCCTGGTGAGGTCCAACCTCCAGGTGGCGATTGTCTTCTCATCGTTCTTCGGGAGGAGTCGAGAGACTGTACTCCGTTTCCCCCACTTGACAATCTTTTTCTGGATCTCCGCCACAGTCCTGCAATCCAAGGCATGGTCAATCGTGCACGGTCCATCTCCACTGATCTCACTTACACCGTCAATTGCTCAATCGCCTCGAGGACGGGCTGACTGAACTCATTCGTTTCTCTCCCCCCCGTCCCCCGGTCGAGGGCCATGCAGACATCAGCACAAGCTAGCCCGAGGCCGACACAGTCCACTTCGTTGATCGCTGCGTCCTGTATACCATATTGGCCAGCGGTTGAGCGACGAGACGAGAAGGAAACTCACTCTGATCATGACGAGGAGAGCACCGACGGAGCCGAAGGCAGCCTTGGCTTGTGTGATCCTAGAGCCCCCCTTCGCGAGATCGAGAGCCTCAATTGCCCCGTTCAGCGAAGAGAGAGCGCCATCCGGTCCTTTCCGTTGTCGGGATTTTGCCGCCATGGTCAAAACGCAAGGTAGCCATAAGAAAATGATCCAGCACGCAGATTGTAAGGATGAACTCGAGCCCTAGTAGAAACGAGCGGCTATCTTGTCACGGCGTGCCTCGTGTAAACGGTCCCATTTCGGATTAAAGTGATCTGTATTCACAGTCAAACCGCTTGAGGCAACGCGATCGACTGAGTCGGTTCGTTTGCTCTTGTTCAAAACGTCCTGAAGAAATGCTCTAAGCTTCGTTCACCGACTACCGGGGCAGTGTCGTCCCGCCAACTTTGCCCGTCAGAAGCACCCGTCTTGGCTGTATCTTTCACATCGTCGACCCTTCATGTCCGTTTGCCGCGATTTCAACGACCGACAACGATTCAGTCAACATCCCGCCGTCTCTTCATTCAATTGAGGGTCACTCTACCACGGAGAGTGACAAAGGGATATATCAAAGGGATATATATGGTTGATCAATGTTCAACCGCCAACTCGGCGAGACTTGAAGCTTGAAGCTTGACCAGTAACCTCCCGGCGCCATCAGCACAGCCTAGTACATCAATTTGGTGTGCATTGTTATAAAGCCGCGACCTCAGGTGATTCTGAGCGCAGGAAGGTTACGGCCGAGGCTACCATCAAGAGGAATTAGAGGTGCGCACTCGGCGGCGTCGATCTGTTCTCGCTCGTGAACTTATTATAGCGGTCACTGACTACTACACTAGTCGCCAGACGCGTGGAGATCGAACGAACACTCGCGGCTGGCACGATGATGTCCGACGAGCGGAAGCGGATACACTTGATCGGACTGGGCCAGAAAGAAGGCGTTTTCTTCCGCTTGAAGGGAGGAGGGCTGAGGTTGACAGACTTCGGGACCGTGAAGGTCACTGGGAAGGGCGCGTTTGGTGAGGTCCGCTTTGTGCAGAAGATGGATAGGGGCGGTATCTATGCAATGAAGGTGCTGAAGAAGGAAGAGATGTTGAAGAACGACCAGGTTCATTCATCATGCCCACGATTTACTCTATGCGTTATACGATACACTGATCTTAGCTTTCATCCACCCCTGGTCCATTATTAGCTCACTCACGTCCGCACTGAGCGCGATGTCCTCCCGGAATCCAACTCTGTGGATCAAACAACCGTACTACGCGCACTGGAACTCTACGCACTTATCCACCATCATGGAGTCCCCTGCCGGAGACGACCTGATAACGATGTTGGTCAAGTATAATACCTTCTCGGAAGACGTGACGAGGTTCTGTGTTGCGGGGTGCGTCTTCGCACTTGAGGTCGCACATGATAATCTCGATGTCATTCATCGGTAGGTGTACCCCAACGATCTGTCAGTAATCCACAGCGTGGCAGCTGACTATTTGTTGATTTCTTCCCCCGGGTTGTCTGATATAGGGACATCAAGCTGGACAGCATCCCAATTGATGAGGACGGGCATACGAAACAATCCGATTTCGGGCTCCCCACCGGGTCCCACAAGCAACACGACTTGAGCTACTACCAGTGTCTCTTGGATTCTGCGGACGGGATAGTGTCTCAGGGCGGCATCAGCAAAACCGTCCTGCTGCTGTGAGGTTCTGTGGGTGCTGTGACGATCGATCGCCACAGACATACCCCCCTAGTCCACAGTTCTAACCACAGTTACCACAGTAGCTCGGTTAGCGAGGTTCCCTCTGGTTTACTGCGTTCCTGTAGAGTTTGTGGTCCTGTGCTGTATGGTTGGTTTGGGGCGGTTTGTTTGGTGGGTGGGCTGGGTAACCGGCACAAATAACTGAAAAACATTATCTGGTATTCGGAGGGATGAGTAACATAGTGTAACGAGTGTGGTATCGAAGTTCTGGTGTAATTAGGGGGGTAGAGAGCGTAGCGGTAAAATCCAGAAGTGATTAAGGGAAGAAAGGGAGGTTGGCAGGCAAACTTGTCCTTGTTCGTCCCTGCTGGCGTTATTGAAGAGTTCCTGGATAAACGTGCTGATAGATACTGTTAAACAGCGAGTACCATAGGAGAGGCGGGAGGAATGACGTACCTCTCCTCCGCCCAGGCCCTGAAACGATCAACCACCTGCTCAGTCTGGGGATCATGTTCAAGGCGATCTGTAATATAGGTAAGGATGTCAGCATATGCACTCGCAAACCTTTCCGTTTCAAATGACTTCTGAACAACATGACCAGATCGCCACTCTGGCAGACAATATTCTGAATGAGCCCAGCCACCCGCATCCATGCACGCAACAGCGACAACCGGGAGACCACGAATGGAGAGTGCGCACATGGTGAGCAGGAGAGCTGGGAAAATCGGGGGGGGGGGGCTTGCTCTACCGTTCTGAGGTGAGGAGACCACCGTGGGTGGGTGGGTGTCTTCTGGTCGACGGGGCACATAATTTGGAGACAAGGCGCCAAGCAGTTAAGGAGCGGGGAGCAGGGACAAAGGAGGACTCGGGGACACACGCCAACGGTCCGGGGGAGTTCCCAGTGAAACAAAGGCGGGCACGCGTCGAACGGTCGGGGAACCTAAGATTAGGTCGGCGCATCCGTAACGTATGTTGTCGACGTGGCGAAATGGTAGGGATGGCGTGGGGGGTGGGCAGGTCTCCGCCCTCTGCTTGGGGGACTTAGTGGGACGGGACGAAAAGGATGTCACATTTCCCAAGTCCGAATTCCCAGGTATCGGTAACTTCCGAATGGTTCTGTCCCAGCGGACAAAAATA
>Ga0307513_10001596_pt1 | contig 32541 bp, 17 predicted proteins | sample 15_EM_MG_FD_202174 | JGI IMG/M metagenome (GOLD analysis project Ga0307513, IMG submission 202174) | Populus trichocarpa ectomycorrhiza microbial communities from riparian zone in the Pacific Northwest, United States - 15_EM | ecosystem: Host-associated > Plants > Roots > Unclassified | place... | reverse complement strand
TATCAGGTTATACTAACCGCATGACCCGAGTCACGGGTTTAGTAGGTTTAACGTGGTTAACTCGAGTCATTTTCTATCCTTTTTTTAATAAGTTGTTTTTTTAATTTCATCCTTCGACATTTTGGTCATTTAAGAATTAGGTTTCATAATTTATTTTGATTTATTTTCTTTAAAGTTATCACAATCTCATAACCCGGGTTATGAGTTTGGCAAGTTAACTTAAGTCGACTCTGGTATTTTTTTGTGTCTTTTTTTAATTATTTTTTTCAATTTCATTCTTCAACATTGAATTTTTTCATAACTAAGGTGCATAATTTGTTTCAATTTGCTTTTTATGAGGTTATCCAGATCTCATAACCCGGGTCATGTGTTTGGAAAGTTAATTCGAGTTGAGACGAGTTACTTTTTTATTTGATTTTTTCAATTTCATCATTCAACTTTGAATTAATTGGGGATTGATATTCATAATTTGTATCAATTTGTTTTCTATGGAGTAATCATGGTCTCATGATCCAGGTTTTGAATTTAAAAAATTAACTCGAGTTGACCCAGATCGATCTAATATATTGTCATTTCAATATTTTTAAAAAATTAAAAGATGTTATTTTAAAATTTTTTAGACAAATCATGTTTTTATGAATCATAAATATTATCTTTAGATCCATTAAGTCAATTGAATCATATCTAAATAATCCTCATATTATTTATTTTTTCATATTAAAAAATATATTAGCAATTCATGAATATTTTTTTTATATTAAAAATTATTACTAGTGATAATATATCACAAGCGAATGCCTGTTGAAACTCATGAAAATTTTTTTTATATTAAAAAACTATGATCAAAATCCGCTGGCACAATTGCATGTTTTGACAATATTTATCTACTCATATATATATATATTATTTTCATAGGCTCATCAACTTGTACTCCATCTAATTATTTGAAGAAGTCAATGGCGGTGTGCCGGTGGTCAACGTTTGGTAGGAAAGGTGAGCCATCGGATTAAGATTGGTAAGCATGTGGAAAAGGCTACGGAGGCAGAGTTCATATCCAGTGCAAAAGCGTGTACAAGTAATGGCATAACCTACCTGATGATTAGCATTAAAGAAATGGACTCACTAATCATGCGATTAGCACTTGATTAGTTTATTTCTAGGGTGAGATTTTTTGTTTGTTTCCTTGATATTATTTATTTACATCATACTTAATGAATAAATCAATTTGATGATAGTTAATTACTAGCTCCATTTGAGCTGGTCGTTATAAACAAGAGGTGTTATTGAATAAAGATAATGTTCAAAACGAATTAATTAATTAATTAAGGGTACATTTGCCACTTTACTTCAAGAAACAAGGCATGAAATTGAAACCATTCTCCAATTCCAGAAACTATAAAATGCCACGTGGCAATTATATGATTGGATTTGTTAGGATTCTAAATATTTTGTGCAAGATGCAAATTAATTAATTAGAATGTTGTTCTTTGTGATATGCTTACCATGAGGCCAAACAAGCCAGCAATCATCTCTCTCTCTCTCTCTCTCTCTCTCTCTCTCTCTCTGTGGGTGTGTGTGTGTGTGTGTGTGTGTGTGTGTAAAAAACACACAGATGGTACCATTCCATCAAGAAGAAGTTGATGCTTCCTTTCTTTGTGTTTAAGTAAACATTGTCCCTTTAGGGATGGCAATGAATGGATATGAACATCACAACAACATCTCTTGTAATTTTTGTTTGTTTCTACTTATCATCCTTATGAGTCAACTTGTAAAATAATTCTATCAATTTAGCCACATTTCTGGCAACGATGTTGATTGCAGAGCATATAGCAAATAGAGCAAGAAGGGGAAGGGATAGATTTGTGTACACCCTTTTATCTCCTTTGTGTATTCTACTCCGAGGGCATTTGTGATAAAACAAACAACACTTCACCGCATTTTTAATCCAAACACGTTTAAGAGGGTGTTTGAGAATGTGGTAGTGGTTGTTTTTTTAAGTGTTTTTCGCTCGAAAATACATCAAGATAATATCTTTTTTATCTTCAAAAAATTATTTTTGACATCAGCACATTTAAAAAATCCCAAAACATAAAAAAAACATTAATTTTAAGCAAAAAAAATTTAAAATTTTCATGAAACACCATTTGTAACACAATTTCAAACCGCGCCTTAATAGTTATATTAGTCTTTTCAAGAATTGGTGTGCAAACCGTGCTTAATAGTTATATGTATTTGGTATTGTGGTAGCTGTTGTGGTTGTGGTTTGAAAAAAGTTGTTTTATAAAAAGTACTTTTGGTAGACGTTGATTTTGTATTTATGTATGTTTGGTTAAAACTGTGGTTGAAATTGAGGTTGAACAAAAAGTAATTTAATGTATTTGGTTAATAATGCTTTTGAAATTGAGGTTATAAAATAATTTTTAAAAATATATATTAATATTGATGGCTTTTAATTGAAATATTATAGATTTAACTATTGTTATTACATCATGAAATAAATAATACTTTATATACAATATTTTTTATTGTTCTATTAAACTATCTATAATTCCATCACATATGAAATACATCCGACAAGGACTACATTTTTTTTTGTTTCTTAAGCGCGCAACAACATCAGGTAAAATATAATCAGGAACAAAATTGGGATTGCGATCAAATTCTGCAAATGTTACGTCATCGAGCGATCTCTGTCTAATTTATATAGTGTCATTGAATAATGTTAAACACTAGTTTTTCGAATAAAACACAATTAAAAAATAAAAAATAATTTTTATTTTTATTTTACTGGGTCGGACCTGATTCAATGCATTTTGAGCTTTGAACCGGAACCGGAACAATGGAGCTAGCTACACTGTTCATGCTAATTAATTAGCATGAACAGTGCGCAAGAAGCAGCAATTGCTTGCTTTTGCGTTTCGGACGCAAAAACACCATGGGACCCATAAACAGTAAACTGTGTTTTTTCCTTTACCAAACAGGTTGCATCTGCATTTTAAACAAAACACCGACGCAACCTCATTACCGAACGACCTCTTTAGTCTTTTCAAGAATTGGTGTGCAAACCAAGGCCAGAGGTATCTATGTTATTGTTTTAGCAAGGTCTCATAAATGCTTTTGTTTAAATTGAAATATCAACAATAATATATATATATATATATATAATGATCGGTTGATGGATATAGTCTCCACATCCTCGAGCCTGGATTACCCATGATTGATAGGTGTGGTATAAGCTATCCTGAGCTCATCTCACCAAGGTGAAGACTTGGGCTTGGAGTCAAGGGGTCTCACCATCCCTATCCTATCTCACCAGGGTTAGGCTAGGGATGGTGATGCCCAAACCTAACTCCACCATATTGCCAAGTGGTTAGGCTCGGGATGCCGATGTCCAAATCAAACTCCACCATATTTCCAAGTGGTTAGGCTTAATATGCTTATGTTCGAATCCAACTACTAGGCCTACTTGTGCTTGCCAACCTTTTGTAGGGTTGGTATTTAGCATTTAACATAAATGCGATCTACTTACCATCATGAAATCCATAAAATATCGTTAAATCATGCCCATACCTAGAGTCTAGTCATTATGTCTATATCATTTCATACTCAATAGTGTAACCACTCACCATTAGAGGCTATCATTTAATATGATTACCCATAAAATAAACTATATAGTTTATTCCCACATTTACCCTTTTATTTATGCAAGTTGATGTGATTCATGGGTATATAAACACTTATAAATCACCACCTAAAAGGATTCAACTCATTACTTCACTAGGTATATAAACGCCCGCATCTCCTACATTCATCATCTTTATTTGCTATATTTGTAACATATAACTTTAAGGTTTCATTCCCCATACATGCTCACTAACTTAAATATAAAAGGTCTTTTACACTACACAAGAAACTTGTTTTTATATGATTTCATGGACTACCAACTAAGATATTCATTAACGGCCTTCAAAGCCCAATAATAAGACGTCGAAAGGTTTGTAATAACCTAGTTTTGGATCCTCTAAAATTTAAATTTTATTTTTTTATATTTTTAATAAAAAATCCAAAAATATTAAGAAAAGTTCAAATTTTAAAAATATATTCTTCTTGGGTCAACTGCTTTTCCCCCCTATAAAAACTTGAGTTTGTTGAGTCAAAACAAATCAAACTATGTTGATTGGGGTAAAAAAAAAAGAGTTTTCTAACTGTTTTAGGTCAAAACAGGGTCCACCAGGTTAAAACTGATTGAAAAATATTTTTTGGTGTTTGAAATTATTTTTTTTATAAACAAAGTTAATTTTTGGCAGTTGAAACTAGTTATTCTAATACTGATTTGAGTTTTTTTTAGTTTTTGCTTGTATATATTTTTATTATTAAATATATAAATAATAACAACAAAACAAAATAATAATAGTAGTAGTAGTGATGCAGAAGTTTTTCAATAGAGTAGACAAAGATTTTTTCTTCAAACACATCTTGTCTTTTGTCGTGTCCCTTGTTATGTCTCCTGCTTGCACTAGTTATTAAAGTCATTGCAAAGTCTCAAGAAGGGAGGGGGAGGAGAAAGATGAGCATAATTGTTAAGAGCTGAAAGTACTGTACACTGTACTATTCACCTAATTATTTCTTTTTCTTCACCCTAATAAGATATTATTTTTAAAAAAATTTAAAAAAGTACCAAAAATATCCCAACCGTTAGATCAAATATTAATTAGATCTGAACCCTTGATTTAATCTGATCTAAATAGGGCTTACCATACTGGATTAAAACCCAAACGCATCTCAACCCTTAAAAAAATTGGTCATTTGATCTTTGCCTGCCATGTTATCAGATGCACCAGATCTCCTTACACTTGTCCGCACTATAGCATAACTCGGAGCCTTTCTCTCCTCTCGTCGATGTTCTCTCTCTCCCCTTAAATCTCACAACACTAGCCACCTTATGACTCCAGACCACCACAAAAAAAAAAAAATCCTTTCCTCCTCGTGAGCCTTGGTGGTCCTCGTCGTCATTGGTGCCTTAATCACTAGAAAAAGCAAGCAAAAACTTTGGTTTCTCGAAGCTTCAAACACTCGATTCTCTCTCCTTGGTCGTCACTGGTCAACACCACCACCACCATTGAAAATCTCTCACCAAGATCTCATAGGAAAATTTCACCCCCTCCAACAGTGGTTGCGCCTGAGATATACGCATCAACAAGGGCATTTCTATAATTTATAATGAAATCCAAAGTTGTTTGGTCTTTTACCTAGCTAGTGGCACTCATGTAATTTAAAGGACTTCTAGGGGTATTTGTTTTTTACATATATCTGTATTTTATTTTTGTATTGTAAAATACATAAAATTAATTAAAAAAATGATGACACATGTCAAACGCCCCTTTTTTATTTAATTTAATAAAGTTAAAACAAAAAAATAAAAAACAAATAATTTTATGGCCAAGTTTTTTTTAGTACCATGTTTAAACATTAAAAAAAAATAAACAAATAAAAAAATCATTTTGCATGTTGTAGCATTGTAAAAAAAAAAAATTAGCATTTAAAAATTTGTATTTATGTTGCATGCATTTTAGGCTTGATAACAAGTTTATCAAGCCCATTAAAGCTTAGCCCAAATAAATTAGCTTTCGAGCCTACATAGATAAGAAAAACAAAAAAAAATCATTACTTTTAAATAAACAATTGTGAAAATTCACTAGATAACAAGAGTTTTGAATAAAAGGGTACAAAGCCCATTTTTAGCATTCTCGTGGGTCTAATAACCATTGTAAAACTCAACCTAGGATTATTCAAGGTAAGTGGATTCACGATGAATATCAACCCGGTATATACTAACACCAGAGTTAGAAATATCAACCCCAGTATTTATAGACATCATAGTGAGAAATATTATAGTCAAACCTTTGATAACATAGCACAACAACCCTTAGCAATTTAAGACAAAACCAACAATGTAGTCCACCTCAAGTATGACGCTTTAGGGGTAATAATATCTTTGTTCTAACATAATCAATCCCTTGTTATGGAATCTCTGAAGACCAGCTAGGGTTCCTAGTGACCATAATACTAGATGACGACTCCAAAAATAAGACTCCCCCCCCCAAAAGCTAGACATCAAAAAAGCTTATTCTTTTTACTCTTTTTCTTTAAAGGTCGTCGTGACGTCTACCGAGGTCCAATAGAATGACAACTCCATTGGAAACTTTTGAACTAAGCTTTGCTCTTATGTCTATAATAGCCATGTTTGTTATGTTGAGTTTGTATATCATTTATTTTTTTACATCTTTAACATTTATTTTCATTCATGTTATCATGCATATATTAGATATGGACTTATGCCTTTACACACTATTCATTACACTTTAAATGCACACAAAATTAACTTTAGGATAGGTGAGGGAATAACAGTACCCCCAATGACTTTAGCTTATGCAAGACTCATCAACCCATCCAACTCTCGTATGATTGTTTACTTAAAAGTGATTTGTATGCCGATCTAATATTATTCACAGTTTTTATCTTCACACTCATTGTAAGCCTTATATCAGCCTTTCAAAGACAATCATTGAGCATTCAAAAGACCCTTGTGGCTAGATAGTAACTTATCCCTTAGTATCTAATGGTTAGAACTTACTCCTAGGTTGTACCTTACATAAAATTCACTAAGGCAAGCCTAACATATATCGTCTTGATTTCAGGTCCTATGGGTGACATAATAGATGCTAATTAAGAAATAATTATCCAAATCAATACAATTGACAGAAAGAGACTGCCCTATACTAGACGTTAGTGGGATACCACTACTTAGAAACATAAAATGTATGGTGAATGATGCAAACAAGATGTTCCAGCTCTCAAAATACATAAAGGATAAGACATAATTTACTAGAATGTATGAAAGGGTTCTACACCTTTTGAAGGTTCCAGTGCAACCATTAGCTATAAAAGCCTTGATACACTTTTTGGATCCCAAATACCATTGCCTTACATTTGGAGATGTGGATATGGTGCCTATTATTGAAGAGTATGATGTATTGACAGATTTTTCTAGGTATGTTCATAAGGTATAATTTTAGTAAAGAATTGGCAATACTTTAGAAGAGCTTGCTATGCTATTAAGGATCGGTCAACTAAACAATTATAGAGAAAAGAACTATAGGGGTTTGAGATGGAAGTCACTAGAGGAGCTATTGATTGCTAGAACATTTGGTCTTGAGAGGTGCAGAATATTGGCTTAAGAGATATTTAGGCTGGTGTTATGCCTCTCTATTGCTAGAATTATTAGTCTAGAATTGATCAATTTGTTTGTTGAATATGAGAATACTAAAATTGACCATTTAGCTACAATCTTAGTTGAGACTATTCTATCACTCAACCATTATAGAAAGAATAGAAAAGGTTTTATGAGATGTTTTGCTTCATTATTGTTTATTTGGTTTGTGAATCTCATAAAAGCTAAGACACTAGTATTTAGGGATTTATGGTGGTTCGATCAAAATCCATTTGAGTTGTTTGTGTCAAAAAAGTGGCAGAACATTTTTTAGAATAAATGTATTTTAAAAATGTAAGGACTTCCTCAAAGTTAATATAATTGGAAAGCTAATTGGATGAAGGATGTTGCATGCTTAATGAGTTATGAAAAAAAGCCTTGGGTTTCATTAATCAAAGTAACTTCATGCATCAGTTATCCACCTACTTTGATGGCAAGACAACATGGGGTCATACAATGCATTCCTAGAATAGTTGGTTTGACTAAGTCTTAAGAAGCTTATAAAGATGTTGTTGTAAGTATGTTAGAAAACATCATGTAGATTAGAAATCCTTGGTACTGATTCAAAAAGAAGTGGGTGTCAGAAATCCCACTACTAATAAGGCTTATCCAAGATGGCATAATGGAGAAACTATTATTGAAGTCGAAACCTTTGAAGTTAGGGGCAATTAAAAACAACTAGACAACACTAAGATTAGAAGATGGAAAGACTTAGTGGAGACCTTTATTAGGTAATACAAATTTAATATGGATGTTGCACCGGACAGGTCAAGCCTATAACTTTTAGAGAAAAGAAACAAGGAATCTATCTAAGAATATGTCTAGAAGTGGTGTGAGGTAGCTGCTCAAGTTAATCCTTCTTTGATGGATAAAGAGATGGTCCTTTATTCTCAAATAATTTCAAAGCCTTATATTTTGAGCATTTAGTTAGAAGCACCACACAACATTTCGCCGATTTAGTAATTGTTGCTGAAAGAATTGAATAAGCCATTAGAGCTGGAAATATTGTTGACCCATCTCAGAAGAGGGGTTTTATTGGAAAAAGAAAAAGGTTGTAATATATAATGTCAAAAGTAAAGATTATAAAAGAAAAAAGAAAAACTAATATGACAATCACCGCAACATGTATAATTTTCAAACACTTACCCCTGCTACAACCAACTTGAATTTTACCTCATATTTTCTTGGGAATCAATCCAAAATTCAAAACAACCCGCCAAACTAATAATTACCCACGTAAGAACTTTAAAAGAACCCAAGAATAGTTACCACCACTATTAATACCTCTAAGTGAAATGTACTAAAGGTTGTTGAGTATTGGTCAGATTGTCCATGTTGCGGGCCATAATATTGACAAATGTCTAGCCTTTAAGAAAAATCTCCTGTAACTTATGAAGGCATGGTGGACCACCTTTAATGTAGCCCCAAATGTAAACTTAAATATGCTTTTGAATCATGCCTTTAAAACTGAAGGAGTCAATGCTATTGAAAAAGGAAAAGAGATGAAAGAGTTTTAAAGGCAACCATGGAAAAGCTCTATAAAATAATGATACAAGCAAATTGCTTTAGTACACCACTCAAGACACAACTTGTAAGAGATCTGGGTCAGCTTTGCAAATACCATCAGCAAATTGGTTATGATATTGATCGTTGTGAGGAGTTTGATTATGAGGTTAAAAGAGTGATGATCCTAGGTATGTTAAGGCAAAAAGGTTCAAAGAAAGATGTTGTAATTGGAATGATAACTTGTCAAGATAAGAAGTTTGAAGTTTGTAGATACCAACCAACTATGAAAGAACCATCAAATATGATCTTGATTAAGCCAACCTACATAAATAGTAAGAATTAAAATGCTATACACCATAATTATAGGTACTAGTTCCATATTAAAACTACCTGCTCTTATTTTTCATACCGAGGTAGGAGGACTAACTTAAAATGGAAGATGTTTTACTCTTGAAGAATTGGAGAGGCAAAGAAAAGACAAAGGGAAAGATATGGTTGAGTTGGAAAAAAATAACGATGTCAATAAACAAGTAAGTGATAAAGAGGCCATAAAATACCTCAAAATTAATGAAACACAATGAGCATAGTGTGGTGGACCAATTAAAAAAGACACATATTTGAATCTCATTGTTATCATTGATCCTTAGTTCAAAGTTATACCAGAATGCCCTGTAAAAAGTATTTAATGAAGCTTATGCCCCTCGAGATATTACACAAGACTCCAAAGAGCATCTGATAGGCAAAATCCAATCTGCCAACTACTTATTCTTCATTGAGGATGAACTTGACTCTAAAGGAATTGGTCATAAGAAGCCACTGTACATCATAGTGAAATAGAAAGACTATGTAGTTGCAAAGGTGCTTATAGATAATGGCTTTGTTTTGAATGTGCTCCTAATACATATGTTAAATAAGATGCATATGGATGCTTCCCAATGAGACCAAGCACCATGACTATTAGAGTTTATGATATTAAGAAAAATTATGGAAAAACATTAAAATTGATCTAATCATCGGCCCACAACCATTCCAAGTAACTTTTTAAGTAATGGATATCAATCCTTCCTATAGCATGCTACTGGGGAGACCTTGGATTTATGCTACTAGAGTTGTGGTATCACCACTGCACCAAAGAGTCAACTTTATCATCAATGGAAGCTTGATTACTATGATTAAAGAAACATTATCAATGATAAAGAATGTGGTAGTTTCTTATGTTGAGACCAAGGATAATGCTAACAGGAATCTTCATGTATTTAAGGTTGTAAATATCAAGTGGGTACCAAAGAATACCATGAGAAGGAAGCCTAAAATTTCTAAAGCCTCTAATATGGTTGCAAAGTGATTCTTAAAGCATGGATTATCATTCCATCATAACCCAACAACTGGGATGCTGAAAAGGATCAATATAATGAAGATGAAATGCGCTGATTAGAGGTTTGGTTTGGGATACAAGCCTATGAGGATATATTATAAAAAGTTGTTGAAATGAAAAGAAAAGGGAAATTGGCTCAAATTGAGAAGTGTAGGCCTAATAAAAAAAAGATAGAGATCCCACTTATCCATATAACTTTTCCACATCCTGTTTATGTGATTCGACCTGAGGGTAAGCTAGAGGATTTAAAGAAGAAGTTTGATGATGCTATCATTAACCATTTAGGAGAAGCTAAAAAAAGATTGTGATGGATATCTCAAGAATAAAGATAAGTCTCATGAACTACTGCTTCAATTAACAATCAACACCCTGAAATATGCCCCAACTGAATTTGTGAGGAGGTTGGTTGAAGGGGAAGAGCTGGACAATTGAGAGATCTAAGAGGTCTCAATTGTTTTTAAAAAATAATCTTAAAAAATGTTATACAATTTATCTTATTCTAGGTATTTATTATTAGTTTGATAACTAAGATTTCCCTACTTTCAAACTTGGAGAAAGGACCTCTATATTACAATTTATAACTTAGAAAATATACATAAGTAATTAAGCTGTAAATGATCAATATCACAATCACACATCCATCAATGGGGTTTTAGGTTTTGGGTGCAGTCACTGCATATATGAATTTTGGATGCAATCGATAATGTTTTTGCTAAAAATATCTAGGATTAATTTTGATTTCTTATAAGTGATTCTACCATAAAGAATAGATAGAAACAAAGTTACAAGAATAGAAAACAAAAATTGATAACCCTAATAGAGTTTTTTTTAACAATAAGTGAAAACATAAAGGTACTAGTAATTCTTAAAAGTATTTAAAACCTCTGATCTTAGATATTACCTTATCTAAAAAAGAATATTTTAGGGCTTTTATGGCCACCTAGATTGGAAGCAACTTACACTTTCTATGTTGACATTTCCTCAAATGTCATAGCTTTGAAGAACAGTTCATCAAACATATATCTTTATGCTTGCCTGTAGCATCCTTTTTAGGCTATTCTTAAAACACTTAATAGCATGGATTGAGATGGCATACATTACATAGGTACAAAGGTTTAGCTCATGTCTCCATAAATACATATCTCTCGTGATCCTTTCCTCTATAGCCATTATGCATATGTTGAATGTGAGTTATATTGGACTCTTGTTAAGAGAAAATGATGAAAAATAAACCTTTCTATATTAGTGAAAATGAAAGTTGAGGTGTTCTTAATTAGCTTTGAAATTAGAGATAATGTTACCATTCAAATTACTTAAGCTTTAGCTAAATCAATGGTATAAATTCAACTATAGATAATGATATGCATTGTTTCATAAAATGCTATGATGAATTATGATAACAATTATGTTAATGGATGCATTTTTAATATATGAACTTCTTATTATATGCTATATAGATTGTAGACAACCTTAAGAGAGAAAGACTTTGATTAAAAGTGTAATTTAGCCTAAAAATACCTAGTAATCATGTTCTTAAATTTTTTTTCCAATTCATCTAGTATCTCTAAAACAGGAAACATGTGTTGCATTCCTATAAAAACAACTAACATACTAGACTGATTTTGAAAATTGGTTGTTGATTGCATGGAACAAATCATATTGCTATTGATTTAAAGGATCTAATACCAAGTTAAATTATTAATATAATTAAGTAGAAGATAAAAAGAGAGGTCAAAAGGTATTGCTACAATCCTTAGCTGGTACATTTGGCAAAACCTATGATATATTTATCATTAATATTTATACTATATATGAGATATGTACAATTTGTAAGTAGATGTAATAGTTGTACAAGTATACTAGATATTTACTATGTGTATATTAATATGAGAAAACCTATAGTCTTTGTCGCAATAGTCTCAGTATTATAATAGTTTCACTGGGCTTAGATTTCTAATTTTGATTTTGACTTTAGTGTATGTAAAACTCGAACTTATGCTATTCATAAGTTGTGTTTTGATTTGTTGATTGTAGGCACTTATTCTTAATAAGTGGCTCTGAAAAATCAATGCTCTACAAAGATATAACATCTATAGAATACGGTGAAGACATAACAAACATGAACCAAACTTTGATGAAAATATGTATACCACGTGATTTTTTTCATTGATGATTGATACTATGAAAGTTTCCTAACATAGAATAAAGGATGTGTTAGAACCCTTGGTAACGAATTTGTAAGGGAATCTATTATTCAATTTGGAATTAGGAGCTAAAAGTAACTAAAATTTCATGAAAATACAAGTTTAAATGTAGATGATATGCTAAAATATAATTTGTTCAAAACACCGCTAGAAAATTAGAAAAAAATAATGAAAATGCCGACGAAATATATTTCATTGCAGTTTACCAATGGAAAATACTATGGAATATTTTTGTCATTAATTCCTAACAAAAAATGAAATTAAAGGAAAAAATTTCATTGGCACTTTTTATTTGTCAAATAACCGATGGAAATGCTAATGAAAATTTTGTGTGTGATTTGAAGGGAAAATTAAACCCGACGTCTCTTTCAAAGACAAACTTAACAAATCAATTTTCTCTTTCTTTCAATTTTGTAGTTGACACAACACCTCTCTGAAGACCTAAGTTTCTCTCCCACTATTCTTTTACTTGTCAAGCTTCACTTTGTTGAGTAAGCAAACCCTTTTATTTATGTCTGGGATTTAGATAAAATAGATTTAATTTATAATTTAATGAAAATATAAATTTATAATTTAATTTATAAAATAGATTTAAAGCTTGCAAGTTTAGTATGGAAAATATTTTGTTCCTTTGGCATCTTGTTTATTTGATTCAAGTCTGACCCTTAGCATCTACATACATTTGTTAACGTCTAATGGGAAATGTTTCTAATTTATGTTCATTGTTTCAATTTTTTTGAGATGTTTTTTTGTTGTGATTGTGGATTTGTTGTGAGTAATTATTAGCTTGGAGATCATAATAAACTAAAAAAAATAAATTGAAAACACCGATGAAATCGCTGATAATTTCTAATTTTTTTTAAAAAATTTATTTCGTTAGCAAATCTATCGGCAATTTTCAATGCGTGCTTCACCATTTGATGCGTGCTTCACTATTTTTTAATAAAAAAATTTCAGCAAACAAAAATGAATATGGATGTTTTTCCAACATATTTTTTGAAAACAAAAATCATGATTATAAACCGAAAACTTTATGCATATATTTAATTAAATAAATTGAGAACCATCTCTCCTCGTAAATGCAAAAAACAATTGTCAACACATCTATTTGACTAGCTTCTCTATGGGTCGGATATGTTGTTAATGTGATTTTTAACATAAAAAAATATAAGTGTGAATCGAAAAACCAATAAATAAATAAATATATATATATATATATATATATATATATATATATATATATATATATATATATATATATATATATATATAAAACGAGGATCATATACATTAATAAATACAAAAAAGAGTTGTTAACGCAACACCACATGTAAGATCAAGTTAATTTTTAACATAGTAGAAAAATAGAACAACGTAGCGAGTGTGTTTCACTGTATTATGATACTCTAAACTAAAAAAAAAAAAAATACGTTGTTTACACTACACAATTTTTTTTTAATGTATAAACCAATAAAATTAGAAAGAGCTGCTAACTCCAATCAAATTCTAAAATAAAAGGACAATTATTCTCATAAAAGTAAAAGATAGACAAGGATAATATTTAATCCCTGCTTTTCGCTTTAATGCATACTTTTTTTCTTTTTTCTTTTTTATCTTAAAGGTCACTTTTTATTACCAATTAAAAATAATATTTCTTTATATAAAACATAAAAAAAAAATTTATAGATGAATTTCAATAATCTCTTCGAAACATTAAATACATATAAAATAATTTAAAAAAACAACCACTATTTAAAAAGGATAAATAAACAATCTAAAAAAAATAAGAGAGAAGTGATATTAATTTAAATATAAAATAAAAAATCATTTAAAAAATACATATAAAAAAGTATCAATTAAAAAAATAAAAAAGAAAGAGACTAGGAGCTGCTAGAACTAGCAAGTCAGGTCCACACGCCTAATCCATTTAAAAAATGATCGCCTAACTGGATTATGCTAGTCGATGAATTCATTGTCAAATCCACGATCTAGGTCATACACTTAACTAGATCTAATAAATTTTTTATTTCTAAAAATAGTTTTTATTCAATTAAATATAACTAAAAGGGATCAGTGTTTTACTGTATAGTGAATTACTATGGACTGTGAGTGATTTCACTGTGAATTGCACTATTTAGAATTACTGTAAGGTGTGAGTGATTTCACTATAGATTGCACTGTTTGGTGGGGCATAGTAAGATTGTAGACCACATGCACCTAGCTGTAGATCTAGGCGAGCGGGTCTGCAGACCCGCGCCCCTAGGGTTTGCAGACCCACTTGCAGTTTGGAGACCTTTGCCCCTAGGTCTGCAAACCTACTTGCTTGGGTCTGTAGAACCCCGTGCATGGGGTGTGCAGAACCGTGCACTGGTGCAAACCCGCCTACCTGGGTCTTTTCTAACCTGTGCCTGGGGTCTGCAGACCCCCCTAGGGGTTGCAAACCCCGCAGAGAAGAAGTAGAGTAAATTACTGTGGACAGTGAGTAATTTCATTGTGAATTGCACTGTTTGGAATTACTGTGGACTGTGAATGATTTCACTATGGATTGCAGTGTCTGGTGGGGCATGGTATGGCTGCAGACTCCAGACGTCTGGCTCCAAACCCAGGCCCGCGAGTTTGAATTACTGTAGACTATGAGTGATTTCACTATGAATTGCACTGTTTGGTGCAAAAACTAAAAAAGATTAGTGAATTATTATAGGCTGTGAGTGATTTCAGTGTGGATTGCACTGTTTGGTGGGGCATGGTAAGACTACAAACCCCAGGCGCCTGGCTGCAAACCCAGGCGAGCAGGTATGCAGACCCGCACCCCGGGAGTCTGTAGACCCGAGCGCTGGCTCTGCAAACCCGCTGGCTTAAGCCTACAGACCCCTGCGCCTAGGGTGTGCAAAACCTCGTGCTGGGCGCAAACCTGCCCATCTGGGTCTCTTCTGACTCGCGCCTAGATCTGCAAACCCACACGGCTGGGTCTGCAGACCCCGTAGAAAAGAACAAATTTGAAAAAAAATAAAAAAAACAATTATTAGTATTGTTGTTATTATTATCGTTAATAAATTTTTTTAAAAAAATATTACTATATAAACTTGGACTAGACAAGTTTAATATTATTATTACTATGATAAATTCTATTATTTTTATTATAATTAAAAGTATTAATATTAAAAATATTATTATTATTATTATTATTATTATTATTTTTATTAGAAATATTAAAAATACTATTATTTGTATTATAAATATTATTATTTTGATTATAATTAATATTACTAATATAATAATTAATAAATTTGAAATAAATATTATTAATATTGAAAAACAATAATATATTTGATTTGAAGGGTAAAATTAAGAATTATTATTATTATTATTTATTTTTATCATTAGTAAATTAAAAAAAAATTATTATTACCATTGAAAAATAACCATATATTATTTTTTAAATAAAAAATATAAGAATTTGGACAGACAAGTTAAATATTATTATTAATATTATAAACATTATTAAATTCATTAATATTATTAAATTTACAATAAATATTAACACTATAAAAAAAAAGATTTGATTTGAGAGGTAAAATCAATTATTATTATTATTATTATTATTATTATTATGAACTTGTGTCCGGCATCCCCTTCCAGACCCAAGAAACTTGGAGCTGAAAAGAGACACCTGATTCAAGTTGCTTGGGAGTGGCAGGAGCGCAGACTCAAATCCCTTGAGTCTTGTAGCACTACCTGGTCCAAGACACTTCAGTCAGACGTCCGAAACCAAGGCAAATGAGTCCGACGTTGTAGCCAGATCCAGGGCTCTTAGGTCCGGTGTTGCAGCCAGACCCACGGCTCATTGGTCTGGCATTTAAGAGAAGCCTAAAGCTCTTGGACCATGTGATCAGCTAGACCCACTTAAACTTGGGTAAGTTTAATATTATTATTAATATTAAAAATATTATTTTTTTAATTATAATTAATGTTATTGATATTAAAAATATTATTATTTGTATTATAAAGATTATTATTTTTTATTATAATTAATGTTATTAATATAATAATTAATATATTTGTAAACAATATCATTAATATTGAAAAATCAACCATAGATTTGATTTGAAGGGTAAAATTAATAATAATAATAATAATAATAATAATAATAATAATAATAATAATAATAATTATTATTATTATTATTATTATTATTATTATTATTATTATTAATTTTTTAAAAAAATATTATTACTATCAAAGAAAATCAATAAAGTTTATTTGAAGGGATTAAAAACTATAAAAACTTGGGCCAGACAAATTTAATATTATTATAAATATTATCAAATTCATTAATATTATTAAATTTGAAATAAATTTTATTACTATCGAAAAAAACACAAATTTGATTTGAAGGGTAAAATTAATTATTATTATTATTATTAACTTACATGAATCAGGCTGTCTGTAACGCCGAGCCCCAGGCTTTTGGGTTTTCCTTTATAGACAAATCCAATACTCTTGGGTCTTAGATTTTTTGATATTTTTTATATATAAAAAAAAAGAGATTGGCCTACAGTGTAGCGCGGGCCACCTAACTAGTGATACGTTAACAAGGTGTGTGAAATTTTTTGATAGACAAAACAACAAAAAACAATATTTTCTCGAAGAAAAAAAAAACATGGGTAGATTGTGAGACTAAAATAAAAAATAGGCCTATTTTTTAAAAGTTAGATTACGAAGAGGCCTTCTTTTATGCCAAATAAAAAATAAAAATTTAAAATATTAAAAAAGGGATGAAATAATATTTTATTTTTTTAAGTTTAAGGGGTTGAAAATACCATAGCTATAAAATTTGGACTGACATACCAAGTTGAACCGTAACCCGGTCAACCCAGGACCAAGGCCAGGTCAAGTTTAGAAAAAATAAAGGGAGTAATTGACCTTACATGATCCGTTTAAAAGCTTGGGTTGACCCTGTACTCGATCAAAGCCTGGTCTGAAACCTGTTAACCTTTAAAAGAAATACAATATGATTTCATTTTGATCTTTTATAAAAAAAAAAATGAGTTTTTTTTCTTGGTTAAACTGCTTCTCTCATTCCTGAGTCCTTGTCTTGGGTCAAGTTTAATAACTATGAAGAACATATATATATATATATATATATATATATATATATATATATATATATATATATATATAGAGAGAGAGAGAGAGAGAGAGAGAGGTCTAGACCCCCCAGGAGGCAAGCAGGGGCCCGTGCCCTCCCTCAAGACATTTTAATTTTTATAAACGGAGAGTCATATTTTTTTATTTCAAAGAGATGGGTTTTATTAGAGTAATCAATTGTGGCTTTATTTTTTATTTTCTAATTTACTCTTAACCTACGTGGAAAAAAAATATAAAAGCATTATTTTGTGAAATAAAAAACAGAACCATTAATTTATCCTAATATAAATCCTACAAGCTGCAGCTAATCAATTTACCCTAATATAAATCTTGCAAGCTGCAGCCAATCAAACAGAGAAATAAAAATACAAATCACGAGCAAAATTTTTCTACAAAAAAATTGAAGCAGAGTCACCAATTAATTTATCTTTCATTAAACAAAATAAAGTAATTTAAATTTAAAATCTATTTTTGTTTTATTTTGAGATGTTTGCTAATAATTTGATGAGGTTTTTTTATAATTCTACTATTTTAGCTCATTTTTTTCTCAAATCTACTAGTTCTACCAATTGTTTTTTAAATTCTTGTTATAGTGATTTGTTTTCTAATTAGTTAGATATATTTTATTGATTTGTTTTGATTATGCTTGAATTTTTTTTATGTTTTGTTTTTAGCAGAGCCACCAAAATTATCAATTTTTTCTTACAATATATGTTTTGATTTTAGGTTAAACGATAAACAAATTAAGAAAAATTGGTTCTTTATTATTTTTTGCTTTATTTCAAAATTTATCAAACATAAATAATGCTTTGTTCTAGCTAATGTTTCTTATATACTTTGTATGTTTATATTTGATAGGTATAAAGACCAACAACATTAAAGTGATTGATACATTAGGAAGATAAAATTAACTTCATTGCTTTGACTCAATATAGTATTACTTTAAACATTTTACCTTATACAAAGGTTATTAATTATGCAGATTTTGTTTTACAACTCATGTACAATAAATTAAAACAAATATTATATCTTGTTATATTAATTTTGGTCCCCCTAACAAATAATTCCCCCCCCTCTCTCTCTCTCTCTCTCTCATATATATATATATATATATGAGAGAGAGAGAGAGAGAGAGAGGGGGTTAGGCCCGCAAGTGAACCCATGCTCTTAGGCCATACAAATAAGGTACGTACAACATGTGCATGGCCACCCTCTTAATACAAAAAGATTAAAATAAAGTAGGGTCAAGCTCGCGGGTCTAGCCTTTTGTGTTATTTTTTTTCTTGTTTTTCTTTGGTTTTTTACATTCTAAAATGTTTTTATTAGATTCACTTGCTTTTTAGTTTTGATACGATTCTTAAATATTATTATTAGTTTTTATTTAAATTCTAATAATTTTTTAAAATAATAATACTAATAATAAACTGTTAATGAAAATTTGGTTGAAATTGATTTTTATTATTAAATATTTTAAATAGATTTTTAACATGGTTTTATCATATTTGTGATTTTTTCAATTTTCAATCACACAAAAATATAATACTATTTTGAGATTGTTTGTTAACTTGATTTAATAATTATAAATTTTTTTTTGAAAAAAAAAATGAGTTCAATTAAAAACATTAGTTGATTAAGTTAAACAAGAAACATATTAATAGAAAAAATTTATCTTAATAAAAAAAAACTTTTAAATTTGATAATAGTGTTACAAAATCTCCCGAAAACTGTATATTTTTTATATTTTTTTTAAAAAATTGAGTCCCCAGCAGCACAACACTAATATACAAACTAATTACACCAAATTAACCATTTAGTAATCCAAGAAGGAGGCTAGCGGGTCCTACACAAGGTTATCAATTCCATTTCGGTAAGTGTTTTGTTTTTTCAATTGGAATGAAATGTTTCAGTTTCGGAGTGTTTCGGTGTGCCGTTTCGGAGTTATACTGTTCATATATATATATTCAACAAACATAATTCAAATTCAAGATAAATTAATTATAAATTATGAAATATAAACACAATGTCAAACAAATATAATTTCAAAATTAAAAATATTTCTAAATAGTCAAGATTAAATAGATCTTTAACTTAAAGTAATTCAACTTAAACAAAATATCAAAATATTATGAAAATAAAATGTTTTAACACAAATATTTTAAATATAAAGTTAGGTCAATGTTATCAAAGCTAATGGAATCTAAAGCATCCTTTATTTTGCTCAAATTCCTATAAAGTATAAACATGAAAAAAACAACATGAATATAAACTATATATATTAGTGATAAATCTAATTTTAAAAAATTAATATCATTATTAATGAAAATAGTAATAATAATTTTCAATATTATTATTAATATCATTATTATTGAAAATAGTAATGAAAAAGAGCTTTTTACGATTCACTTTTCCATTTTATATTAAAAATTGTACCGCCAACCCGACCCGATACATGCACACCGCTAATCCTAATACCTATCGTTCCGGCGATAAAAGAAAAGGAAGAACACGAAAAAATTCGTGTTCCTATATAATTTTGAGAGCCGAGTTCAAGTAATTTTGACCACACTGAATAGACACTCCATATTTCCCTCATCCTTTATCTACAGTCCTCACATTTTCATCTCACTCGCCTTTTCTTTTCTTTTCTTGTCTCTCTCTGTTCTCCTTCTATGGTGTGGTTTCAGTGATCATGGCTGTGGAACTCATGATGGCTTACAGGAACAGTGGTTTTTTAGTAACTAAGATGGAAGAAAACGCCGTCGAAGAAGAGGCTTCAGGACTCGAGAGTGTTAACAAGCTAATTAGATTATTATCCCAACAGAAACAAGAAAATCTTCATCAGTCATCAACTCCAACCTCGAGAACTTCCATGGATGTGGAAATGGATTGCAAGGCTGTTGCAGATGTTGCCGTTCCTAAATTCAAGAAAGTCGTTTCTCTTCTGCCTCGTAACAGAACTGGCCATGCGCGCTTTAGAAGAGCCCCTGTGTCTACTCCTCCAGTTAACCAAAGACAAGAACAAGATTATCAAGTTCTTGAAGCTAATCAGCTTTATTATGCCACACCAATCCAGCAGATTCCACCTCCAGTTCATAACCAAAATCATTATCCTATTGTAGAGCCAAAGAACGGGGAGATTGAGAGGAAAGATTCGGCAACTACTATAAACTTCTCTTGTTCTTCAGCTGGGAACTCTTTTGTGTCTTCATTGACTGGTGATACTGATAGCAAACAGCCATCGTCTTCATCATCTTTTCATATCACAAATGTTTCTCGGGTTTCTTCAGCGGGGAAGCCACCTTTATCTACTTCTTCTTTGAAAAGAAAGTGTAGCTCTGAAAATTCGGATTCTGCTGGCAAGTGTGCCTCTTCTGGTCGTTGCCGTTGCTCCAAGAAAAGGTACAAATCATAACTCTCTTTCAAGATTAGGGTTTACGCCTAATTATCATGGATTTTGTACTTAGTAGTAGTGGATTTCTTGCATAGCAGAAAGATGAGATTGAAAAGAGTGGTGAGGGTTCCAGCAATCAGCTTGAAGATGTCTGATATTCCACCTGATGACTACTCATGGAGAAAGTATGGTCAAAAGCCCATTAAAGGATCTCCACATCCAAGGTATGCTTCTTTCTTTTTTGTATGGTTGTATTGAATTTTCAGTTCTGTGCATGAGTTTCCAAACAATAGACCATTGATTTCCTATGATTTACCCTAAAAATCCGTATGAATCAATGTCTACATTAAAAATATAATTGAGGCAGACAAGAAAGTTTAGATTCTTGTGCAGATACCAGATGATACAAGTAATTTTTTCTTTTTTAAAAAACAAATACTGGGTTTCTGGAGATATATAGTGCTGATAATATTTCGATTTGTTCCACAGAGGTTACTACAAGTGCAGTAGTGTGAGAGGATGTCCAGCTCGCAAGCATGTGGAGAGAGCTTTAGATGATCCATCAATGCTTGTAGTTACCTATGAAGGAGAGCACAGCCACACTATCTCTGTTGCGGAGACATCCAATCTCATCCTAGAATCCTCTTAACCAGATCATCGCCATCAACAAGAACGAAAAAGTGTAACAAACAGTACTTCTTCTAAACAGCAGCGGTAGCGGCCAGGAGCTGTGGAATCAGATGATTAGCTCAGCTTTTTCTTGAAAGAGATTAGAGGGTCAGTCCATTTGTTCATTTGCATGTAAACTATGGGATTCTTGCTGCCTTCTTCTTCCCCACTCTAGCTAGAACAACTGTGAACCCGTATGATTTTAGTTAAATTGAAAATCTAAAAAGGAAAGGATTAAAAGATGGTGGATTTGGTATTAGATCTCAATCGATCTAAAAGAAAGCTAGGTATCTTTGATTTTTTTTTTCCATGGCTTGCTTTAAGCTCTGGGTTCATGTTTTTGGACGCCTACTTCTCACTTTTCTTGCATCAAGCTCGTAGTTTGATTAAATTAAAGAAAGAAAGAAAAAGGTGAAGAAAAGGACACGGTCAAACAGTAGCAAAATAAGTGGACGAACATGTCGTTTTTGGGACGGTTGACCACAAGAAAGAGGTCGGCAGATTTTAGTTGGGACGGCTAAAATGTCAGTGATTGATTCTGCGGTGTCACCGATATTTCTAGGAAAAATATTTTTTTATTTTAAATTAATTTTTTATATATTTTTAAATTATTTTAATGTTTAGATATAAAAATAAAAAAATACTATTTTTATATATTTTCAAATAAAACACTTTAAAAATAATTATTACTACAACAAAAAAGTTTCATTCATTTATTATTTACAATATTTTTTAAAAAAATATATTAAAATAGTATTTTTTATTTTTAAAAAATTTATTTTTAACAGTAAAAATATATAAAAAAAATCTTAAATGTTACGAAATTCAATATTGGTGGTTGGTGGAATTGATGATTTTGTGGTCAAGAAAAAGGGGCCCTACAATGTTTACTAATTTGTTCCTTGCTTTGCTTTGCCTTTGCTAAACGCCAACGTAGCAGTGCTAAAGGGTCCCCTGAAGTAATTGATCATTATCAAAATTCGCGCGCGCACAAATGTTAGTTAGCCTAATAAGTTGAAAGCTAAAAGTTAATTAGATCCTGGGAGTGTCCCCGGCGATGGGAGTACAGAGAATCTCATGGCCCTATCCGGCCATTACCGGAAAGCGGGAACTTGGCCGTATTTACATCAGAAAGCAAAATCCTATTATAGTATAAAGAGAAAAACATTAAGCAGGTGATGTCCTGGCCTTCTGCGTGAGATGAAATATTCATCAAATTTTGTGTTATTTATTTAATTTGAATATGACACGAGGCAATATCTTCACTATTTTTAAAATAATTATATTTATTATATTACTTTCTTTATTATTAAGATTTTCTAGATTTTGAAGAAATTCAATTTACATTCTAACAAAAACAAGCATTTAGGGAATTTTTTATCGGGCTAAGATTATCATTCTAAAGGCGTATTTTATATGGCTAGCTTGCCACCCATCTTCATTTAAATACCCGGAAGCTATTGTTTCAATATTTTCTTAGTTATTTTTTAATTTAGATTAGAACTTCCAATCTAATTAAAATTTTATTAAATACAATTTTTTTATTGTATTTAAACATCACTGGTATATTTAGAAGACAAGATTATGTTGTATACATAATTTATTCTGTATTTATTGGTTCTTGTTATTTCACTCAACAATTTTTTTTTAAGAAGAATCTTTGAATTATCATCTCTCTTGCTAATTAGGCTAAAGTTTTTTTTGTTTCTCGTACAAAACTAAATACAATGACATAATATAGCATATGATGAGTTAAGTTTTAGTTAAAATTTTTATTTATAAAAAATCTTCTTAAATAAAATAATATGTCAGCTACAAAGTATTTGAACTTGCTAGTCAACCAAACCCACGATAACTTGGGTCTGACAAACATTTCAGACCCAAATAACTTGGACATTACTAAGTTTTAAAGCTATATATCTGATCATAGATGATCTTCTACAATATAAGTATTAAAGATGTGATAAACCATCATGTCTCTCTATCTAGAATAATCGTTCATATTAAGGTAATAATTTCCCTATATTTCTAGGTGTATACAAGATCTTTTAATGGACTTACTATCTCATTAATTACATGTAAGAGATATTTACCTCTTATTAATGTCGCTGAAAATAAAGAACTTTGCAGTATTTGAATTGTCAACATAATGCATTATCCTCTCTTAGTAATTAGGCCAAATTTTTATTGTTTCTCATTCAAAACTAAATACAATGACATAATATAGGTCTAGTGAACATGATGAGTTAATTTTTTTTGTTAAGATTTTTATTTATAATAAAAATCCTTCTTGAATAAAGTGGATCTAGTAATCATGCTAGACCCAAAGAATTTGAGCTTGGCAGTCAACCAAATCCAAAAAAATATAGGTTTAGTGAACATGCTAAACCTAAAGAACTTGGACTTAGCAGTCAACCAACTCTAAGGTAACATGAGTTTAGAAAACATGTCATACCCAAAAAACTTAAACATTACCAAGTTTTAAGGCTATATGCTTGATCATGAACGATCCTCTATAATATAGGTATTAAATATCTAATATATTGTTATGTCTCTCTATAATTAGGTGAAATTGATAAAAGAATTGTAATTTTATAGATTATTCAAAATTAAAAAAATAATAATCAAAGGGACAGGGATCAATTGTGAAGGAAAAATGAATTGCAGAGGTTTGTCTAATCCATATAGGGGGGTAATGTTGAGTTCGAGGAGGAGAGAGATAAGAAAAAAAAAAAAATGGTTGTTGGCATCAACTATAGACATGTTAGCTGCACGCGCCATCCCATCACAAAAAGAAGCTGAGACTTTTCAAACACCACCACAAAACACAATGTATGATGGTGAGATGACCCTGCATGCGTCGTCCTAAGAGCATGGAATTGTCCACTTGTTGGCGAGTGTCATGCATGCACCAACAAGTTTTTTTAATAATATTTAATATATGTTGACTTACTATAATGCCCTTAAGTAACATTCAAATTAACAATAACACCAAAGTAAAATGATAAAAAACAAAGCTTTTGTAAGAGAGTTATGCTAATTTTATCTTTAAGAGCAACAAAGTAATTCTAATATTTTGAAAAAAATTAAGAAGATCATAACGTCCATGATTAAAAGGTATTATATTTTTTTATTATAAGGATAAATAAATAATTTTACTATGTAAAAAAAGTAAGTATTTTTAGATTAGGAGCAATTTTATCATATCATTATTCTAATGAATATTGATTTGTTCCTGGAATTACGTAACTTGCTTTAAAAGAGGATTTGAAAGCAACCATATACCTAATATTTTCATACTTTCATGCAATAAATCTGCCATTTCATCATTAAGAAGTCTGTCTTGGAACTCGTTATCATTTTTTTTGTACAAATATTCATAAACAATCATGGATTAAAGAGCTTTAAAACAAAAATAAATTGGCAAATGCTAAAAGAAAAATATAAATCTAAATGAACCATAAATATTTTTGCGCTTTGTTTTTCTAGATCAAAAGTACAAAAGGACCTCATTTCAACTCTCTTTATATTATTTCCATCAAATTTAAAACCCTAAATAAAGAATAAAGTTTTATTGCATCGTCTTCTTTTTAACTATCTTTTTAGAATTCTTTAATGGTGTCGGAGTTGTAGATTTTTTTTATATCATAAAATTTGCTAATTGAGGAATAAAAAAATAGTGTATGTGCTGATGAAATAGAAAAATTTACTGATGAAATTCCACCTTTGAAAAATTTAGATTAATTAAGATTTTCTCAACATACAGAAACGTAAAATGAAGTTTTTGGATGAAAATATAAATACCTAAAACTATAGAGACCAAATTAAAAAAAAATCAAAATATTACAAATCAATTGAACTTTCTTTTAAAATTCATGGATCAAATTGTAAGCAAAGTTCATGATCAAATCATAACCACCTAACTTACAGAGCCACAATGCAAAAAGAAAAACTTAAGGGATGAAATTAATTTGTTTTTTGCTTATCAAAGGAATAATTATTTTCCAGCTCGATGTTGTAGCTAATTATCAAAATTTATTTTTGTTTTTTTAATCAAAATAGATATTTCAATGAAAGACAATGAATTATTTTTTTTTTATGAAAAAAATATATTTTGTTAGAAGAATTATTATTTTTTTATTTATGTATTTTTTAATGAAATATATATTTTTATTAACAATATATTTTTAAAACAAAAGATAGTGAAAACTAAATTAAAGGTTCGCTAAAATTCTCAATCAAGAAAAACATATCTCTTCAATCTAAAGTTCATTTCCTGATTAATGCATTTTTTTTTCATTTTAACCAAAGCATTTTTTAAAATCAGAAGCATTATTTTTTAAAATAAAAACTAATAATGATCTCAAAAAAAAAAATTGAATAAAAAATATTAAAACAATGTATCAATATTTTTTATTTGATTGAAGGAAAAACAATTAGTTAATGTAGTAAAATCATGTTAAAAATGTATTAAGAATAACAAAAAAATAAATTTCATTTTTATTGAATATTCATGAACACGTTTTTAATTTCTTTTGCATACAATAATTAAAATATAAATTTTTAAAATTCTCATAAAAAACTATAATATTACTTACGAACCATGATAAAATTGAATAATAATTTAAATATCATGTTTAGTATTTTATTTATAATGCATTGCAATCAAAATCTAAAATAAATTAAAAAAATAAAAGACTAGAAAGAGGCTATATGCTTGGGCTAAGAAATTAGGCCCACATGCTTTGCCTAAAAAAAAAAAAGCTTGGTATGTGTGAGCTTGCAAAGCCACGCTTGCACGCCTATCCTTTTATATATATATAAAAGAACCATGATAAAATTGAATAATAAATTAAATATCATGTTTAATATTTTATTTATAATGCATTGCAATTAAAATCTAAAAAGAAATTGATAAAAAAAAAGACTAGAAAAAGCCTAGATGTCTGGGCTAAGAGATTAGGCCCGCATGCTTGGCCTAACAAAAAAAAAAGCTTGGTGTATGGGCTTGCAAAGCCATGCTCGCGCGCCTATCCTTTTATATATATCTATATAAGAACCATGATAAAATTAAATAATAATTTAAATATCATGTTTAATATTTTATTTATAATGCATTGCAATGATAATCTAAAAAAGAAATTGAAAGAAACATACTACAAAAAGGCTAGATGCATGGGCTAAAAGATTAGGCCCACATGATTGGCCTAACAAAAAATAAGCTTGGTGTGTGTGGGCTTAAAAAGTCATGCTCGCGTGCATATTCTTTTATATATATATATATATATGAACCCTGATAAAATTGAATAATAAATTAAATATCATGTTTAATATTTTATTTATAATGCATTGCAATAAAAATCTAAAAAAGAAATTGACAAAACAAAAGACTAGAAAAAAGCTAGATGCCTGGGCTTAGAGATTAGACCCACATGCTTGGCCTAACAAAAAAAAAAAAGGCTTGTTGTGTGTGGGTTTACAAAGCCATGCTTGCACGCCTATCCTTTATATATATATATAAAATAATGAGGCCACATTTAGTGGAATAACAAAAGATCATTTTATTTTAGATGTATTTTATAATTGTATAATAAGTGCATATAATAGAATAGTAAAAGAACATTATGTTTTAGATGTATGGTACGAGTTAGGTGGCTCGCAGTATGCTGCGAGCTTATCTTTTATTTTTATAAAAAATTTGGGTCTTTATGCGGGCAGCATCCATGGCTAGTTTCGATCCTGCACAACCAATGATCCAAGGCTATTTTGGGTTCTGCAGCTGCAAGACCCAAGGATAGTTGGGTCTTGGCGTATTCCAAGCGCCACGTGTGCATTGAGGTTTGCCCAGCACACAGCAGGTAGCCCAAGCGCCACTTGTGCAATTAGTCTGCCGACACACAGGCAGACAGCTCAAGCGCCACGTGTCCCCATGTGGTTTTTCTTCGATAGTGATAACAATTTTTTAAAATTTATTAATGATGATAATAATACTAATAGTGTAAATTTTTAATTTTACCTTTCAAATCAAATCTATGGTTGTTTTTTTAATATTAAGAATAATTTGTTTCTAATTTAGTAATTATTTTATTAATAATATTAATTATTATAAAAATAATAATATTTATAACACAAAAGACAATATTTTTAATATTAATACTTTGGTTATAGTAAAAATAATAATATTCATAACACAAATAATACTATTTTTAATTCCAAGAATATTTATAACACAAATAATAATATTTTTTATATTAAAACTTTGAATTATTATAAAAATAATAATATTGTAACACAAATAATAATATATTTGATATGAATACGTTGAATTATAAGAAAAATAATAATATTGAGAACACAAATAATAATATTTTGATATGAATACTTTGAATTATAAAAAAAATAATGATACTTAGAACACAAATAATAATATTTTTTTAGATGAATACTTTGTAATAGAAGAAAAATAATAATACTTACAACACAAATTATAATATCTTTTATATTAATACTTAGAATTGTTGAATATTTTTAATAATACTGCGTTGCGGGTTCACTTTTTATTTTTATAAAAAATATCATAAGAATTTAAAATATAAATAATAATATGTTTTCAATATTAATAATAATATTTTCTTTCAAAGTTATTACTTATATTAATTATAATAAAAATAATAATATTTCTCACACGGGCAACAGCCCAAGCACCACATGTGCGCTTGGTTTGCCAAGCATACTGGCAGCTAGCCCAAGCGCCACGTGTGCGCTTGGTTTGCCCAGTACACAGGAGGCAGCTTAAGCGCCTAAGGCTGGGCAGACCGCGCACCAGGTGGCTGCAGCCTGGGGCGCGACCAGTAGGCGTGGCTTGGCTAGCGCCCAGGCTTGACAGCCAAGCTCTAGGTGTCCGTAGCCCCAGTGAGCGCACCTCCAGCCTGGCGCTTGGGGCCTGCTGGCTGCAACCTTGTACATATCCCCACCAAACAGTGCAGTTCACAGTGAAAGCACTCACATGACTGCTACAGTGTAATTCACAGTAAATTCACTCACAATGCACAATAGCTCGTGCTACACTGAACAAACAGTGCAGTCCACAGTGAAAGCACTCACAGGATCGCTACAGTGCAGAACAATGCAATTCACAGTGAATTCATTTATAGAGCATAGTAGCATGCGCTATAGTGAAATACTGATCCGTTTTAATTATAGTTAATAATAAGCATCGCAATATTGTAAAAGTAAACGCGGCTATGATAATTTTTTCTTTTTAAAAAAATCAGATTTCGGAGTGTTTTTCTTATGGTTTGGATGATGTAAGAAAATCGTTTAATTTTTTTTTAAAAAATCAATTTGAAGCATTTTAGCAGGAGGGCATTTGAAAAAACGCTTCAAAGACATTATTACCAAACAATTATACATTACTTGTTGTGCTTGCCATTCATGTCGTGACTGCCTCCGCAGGAAAATCCATGTCCTAGACAGTTTTTTGTGGTTTCGAAACGACAAGCACGCATGTGCAATAAATGATCAATTTCCCACAAAACTTCATCATCTGAACTATTTATTTGTTTCTGACTTGAGCATTGTGCTGCCATAGCAATGAACAAAGAGAAATAACACAAAATTGACAACTGAGACTTTCAATTCCGTGAAATTACAACTTACATAGCCAAAAAGAATTATTTTTTACACTCCCCAGCCAAAGAAAAGAGAAAAGGGAAGAACAAAAGGAGGGTCTAAGAATTTGAAATGATCATAAATAAACCACATTTTATACCTTGTTTATACCACCATTGACCCCTTGGGAAGACCCTTATCATGATCAAGAGGATACCCGAAACAATTAGGGAGAAGAAGCTGCTGTATGGTTGCGACAGAACTGGAAGCTATTCTCATCCATTTTCTCTACCACAAAATGAGCAAGCATGTCATTAGACTCCACCAGGTTCTCTCTGCACAAGAACTCATCACCATAAATTCTCTCCACATTTCTGTAGTAATCATGCACGAATATGTGAGTCTTAGCATTGCTAGCCTTCTTGCTCCTAGCTAGCACACCAGATGTGAAGATTGGTGTCATCCTCCCCGGCCCCTCTGGTCCATCCCCTCTAGGCCCATCGATCAATATCACATCCCAGTCAACCTCGTAAACATGATTAGGCAAGTCATTAATCCCAAGCTTACACTCTGAGAAGAGTAAATTCTGCACTGGCCTGCATTCATTTTTTATTTGCTCCTTGGTGGAGGCAATAAGCTCTCTCATTTCTTTCATCTTGGTTGTGTATTGGACATCAAAGACATCAATTTCAGGATGTAACTCTTCATAATAAGCTGCGTAGTAGCGGTTTTCTTCGATGAAAACGGTGCGGCCGTTGTGGTTAAGAGCTTTCCAAAGAGGTGTCTCGTGTGTTAGACCAAAAACAAGAAAGTTACAAGGAGATGAACACTTTCTAAGTACATCAGATATTGGCTTGATTTCGGCATGGGACATATGGAAACTGTCATTGGATCTCGAGGCATAGTGGAGGAGAGTATTGATTACTGTTGTTGGCAGTGGAGCATTATTGCCAAAGGTGGAGCTAGAAGCGGAGCCAGTGGCCATGGTGGTGGTGATGGTTTTTATAGGTAAAGTCTCTCTCGTGTAGATTAGTGTAAGAAGGAAAGCGATGGTGAAGAATGATACGAAGGCAAGGAGCCATAATCGATTGGAGCCTCCTTGTTTCTGGATGTAAGGATGAAGAAGGATCAGCTTTGTGTTGTTATTGTTATTGTTCTTCATTTTTTGAGTGAGAGGGAGAGAAAGAGAGAGAGAAGTGTAAGCGTGAAATCTCTGATCTGGCTGTGCTGTGGTGGTCAAGATCTTGAATCTTGATGGAAATGAGAAAAGAGAGAATGATTTTAAAGATGGGGTTAGCTAGCTCAAGGCAGCATATCAATGTTTGAAGCAACAGGAGATGGAGCTCAGCCAAGTACGAACAATGACATGTTAATCACATTTCAAATGAACCTAATGCTACCATTGAAGAGAAATAATTACCTCATATTTGGGAGCTGATATTAATTTGCACTAATTTATTTTATTTAAAAAATGCAATTACGATTGGCCAAACGACTCCTCTTTTTTTTTTCCATTTTTTTTTCATGGTCTTGGAAAAGAACAGGGAAATCCGTCCACATTTGATGTGCAATAGGAGCAAGACGCAAAGTGGTTGGGCTGGAGCTAGCCGTAGCTGGTGTGTCTCCAGCGACCCCATAACTAATTACAAGTCAGAAGTCGCTTTTCCTTCTTCATCTTAGTTTTAGTTCTCAAGCAACCTCTATTATACAATATCATTTCTTAAAATGGTAGTTACCTTCTGAAAGAGACCATTTACCTGCAAAAGATTCCTGTCCAAAAGCAACCGTTGGATTATATATGCCACATCCCACCTCCTGTAGTTGCTGATTAGTTGAAGCACGGGAGATTTTTTTTTGGATTAATGTGATTGTTCGGGCTAGCTTGCATGTATGTTGACTAATTTTATGGATCTGAAGTTAACGATTATGTAAGCTTTCAGTGGCCCTAAAATTTATAAGACTCGAACTGGTGATCTCTAAAAAAACAAATTTAAAATCTAACAAATTAAATTACTCTTTAATTGTTAATTTAATTGTTCATGAGAGAGTAGTGCAGCGGGAAGACGGAGGAGATCCTGAAGTAGCCACGGTGTTTACTGATCTTGCCTTGTGTTCAAAACCTTTGACATTAGACATCCTGTTCCTAGTTCCCTGCCAACCCATGTTATTCCAGCTTAAGGCTCAATTATATTGTTCTCCTTCTCAAAAATAAAAATAAAAAAGGACCAAAACAAATGGACTTCTCGGTTGGTAAGAGGCTAAACAATTACTTTAGAGATTCTATTATTTTTAATCTTAATGATTGGTATGGTGATTAAGGAAGTATGTTTTTTTTTTTTTTCTTTTTTAGTTTAAATCTCGAGGCAGCACTCAAAATAATTTATTATTAAGTTTCTTTTAATATACTTGATTGATATGAGAGATGTGTTTTTATGGTAGTCTAAGAATGTAACTTAGTTTCTTATTTTTTTTAAAATATTATTTTTTAATCTTGACACTTAGACTCATAGTTTTTAGACCCGTCCCAGTTCAAGGTTCAGATTCTGGGCTTTAACCGGGTTAATTTTTTTAAAAAAAATTTAAACCCCGTCGTTTTAGTAAAAAAAAAAAATTAACAGATTGCAACAGAGTTTTTGACCGAATCTTGCCGGGTCAACCAGGTCGCCGGGTCACACCGGATTTTTTCTTTCCCTATTTTTTTTAACCCAACTCAATTCCAGCCCCGGATTCACGATTCACTAAGTTAGACTAATTGTTTGGGCTAAGTAGTGTTTAAGAAAACGAGCATAAAAAGAAAAAGCCAAGAGGGCAAGTGTTTGTGACTTGTAAGTGCATTCGTAGGCTTGGAAAGACGGTGGTGCAGTTAAGATCTGCTTTGCAAAAAGACGCCATCTTTAAATTAGTTGTAAATCAGTCATTAATATTCTAATTCTCGTAGTTTCGGAAAATATATATTCATTTTATCACTATATTTTAAATTAGTTGACGACTTAATCATTCTCAACAATTTTATATTCTTTTGATAAATAGAAAAAGAAAAAGAAAATATAAAACTAGAGAAGATGGAAGTATTTTATCAGAAAATAATGCATTTATTGAAACAAAAAACTAGTAAATTAAGCATGGTCAGGTCAACACATGTGAAAGGACTATTTAGTTACTTTTTAAATTATATGGATTATATTATTTTAAAAAATAAACTACAAGGATTAGTTAGAATTAACTCATATTAGTATTCTCTCTTTCATACACATATATTACTCTATATATAGATATCTTATTTGATGGTATGGATCTCCTAAACAAATGACCCAGTAACAACCAATTTGAACTAGTCAAAATTTCTTGAATTGTTGACCTTGACTGG
>Ga0307513_10001594_pt1 | contig 32554 bp, 13 predicted proteins | sample 15_EM_MG_FD_202174 | JGI IMG/M metagenome (GOLD analysis project Ga0307513, IMG submission 202174) | Populus trichocarpa ectomycorrhiza microbial communities from riparian zone in the Pacific Northwest, United States - 15_EM | ecosystem: Host-associated > Plants > Roots > Unclassified | place... | reverse complement strand
ATGTGCTATGAAGGTAGGAATATTGTCTCCAGGCATCAACACAGAAACTCCATTTGTATATACAGTCATCTGTCCAAATTCAAAAGGAATGGATGTCAAATTCAGTCAATCTCATCAAAACTAGCACGAGACGAACAACCTGGGGTTTGAAAAGGACTCTGCAGTCCAGTGAACAAGATGAATCCACATTCATTGTTGTAAGTGCATCGCAAGACAGACGCTAGATAGTGAAAAATGAAAATACGATGCAGCTATAACAACGTCTCTAATCAAAGTTGAGAACAAATAGAGCTTGTTCATCAGTAAAACAATTTGCGCATAATGTCCTATTTCTAGGAAAATAGCAGAGTCAACAAAGAAGTTAACTGTGAGAACAGTGTTCACTGATTAAGGCCTCAGAGACTTAACATGCTCAAACCACCCGATATCCAGAGGAAGGAACAAGTTGACAGAATTCCACATGCTAGCAGTGTTTGTCTGTTAACATCAAGCATAGTTTCCATACATGCAATGTAGACAGGTTTCCATACATGCAATGTAGACAGGTTCCATCCCCAATTTGGTGGTTCAGGAACCTCATTACTTATTTTGTAACTTTGCAACATAGCATTAAACGAAACAGAATCACTTAGGATCATACAGTTTTGGGGGGTTGAAGCAAAGATAAAAATAACAAGACAGGCAAAACATGACACAAACAAATTAAATGCTCAGAAAATCCAAGCACATGCTAGTGCTTTATTACTGCTTACTCTTCCATTTTATTGTTCGTGTCCATATTTTATTTGACAAGGTAACAACTAACAACATTATCCCAACAACTAACATGTGCATTTGACTTTTGCCCATTTTTTATAAGATGAGTCCATTTAATTTGAGCATGCTGGGGACAAACAATTTTATACGAGGATGGTCTACAATACAGTAATGCTAACAGATGCAAGATATTTATGGCTTTTATCCACACAACAGCTGTGTTTTGTAACCAAGTGACAAACCTACGCATGGGGACTTGTTTCTTAGTGAAGAAATGCAATTAATTTCTCAAGCAACTGGTTTGATTAAGGTCTCTAACTAATGCAACCTGTCCATTGCTAATCTAGAAGATACAAACTTGAGCTCTAAATCACATATTTTCTGGATTTCAAAACACCTTGGAATACATGCATCATGCTCTACTGGCCCTACTGCAGTCTGCATATCACATCAACTCAAAGATCCTGTATGAGGATGTGGAGCTAAATGAGTTTAATGAGGATCGTCAGCCCACAAAACAAGACTAACTGTTAGCTTCTAACCCTGGACCCTGAAAAAAAAGGCACTGTCTCCCAACCGATAATCTGAAAACACTTTAAAGACCACCCTGTCTAAGTCGATATGAAGTGTAAATATGGGCCCTTAAGCACTACGTCACAATAAGTAAACTGATTTAGACTTATCAAAGAAAAGCTCCCATGAGCACTCTTACAAACTGACAATAATCAAAGTGATTAACTGATTAGGATTTTCATATAATTATAGATAACGATTTAAAAAATGCATAGTTTTACAATCAATGGATTGTTAGCATTTTTATCACTTCATAAAGTTGAAACCACTTTTTTTTGAGGCCATGCCCCACATAAGGCCTAAGATTGAACAACAAGGTTGGCTATGCAAGTGGGTCTTGTGTGTTCCTTTAAAGTTATGGCACATGGTAGACCACAAATGTAATGCATCAAGCATACACCTCATTGGATACTGCAGAAAAAATCTTAAACCTAAACTCAGGTAGTTTATCTCCCTTCATAAATGCACATAACTATGGTATTTAAAGCTGGTAAGACACTTTGTGACCTTAGAAAGCTAGTAGGACACACAGATAGATTTGGGAATTCATAAGAAGATGATGATTAAACCAAGGCCGTGTCCACAGAAAACCTGTCTCCGACCATAAGCACCGGACAGCACAAAGATTATTTCTATTGAGGCTGATATTAACCAACATGTACTAATGTACAATGGTGGGTCTAAACAACAAGAAGTACATCTCCCCTCCTGCAACTCATTGGTTTGGGACCAGCCATTCATTCAATAGACAACTTCTTGGATGGGCCATTGCCCCAGCAATCATAATTTGGGGACAGGACAGTTCCTAAATGATGAATTTTGACTAAAAAATGAAAATGCAGATGAGGAAAAAAATGAATTTTATCAGCTTCAGTTTTATGACCTCTGCAAAGCGCATCGTTACAGAGCTAGTAAATATTGTATTTGGATCAAACTCTAATCACTTTGGTTGTAAAACCAAAACCTATCTTAAATCTGTTCAGACATCAAGGTAGTAATTCATTCAAGGACAGCTACTACAACTTGCTATAAGATGCAAACATTATACGATGCATGGCTGCATGGCTAATGTAATTCATTCAAGCTATGGCCAGTCCTGGGAGAGGAAGAGAAGGGTCACAGGTGTAATCAGGATTACTTTAACATGACTACATGGCTAATGTAATTATAGATCTCTGTCATAACTTACGAGGAGGACTTTTGGTGATGGAATTCTTAAGAAGAAATATAGCCAAGTAGCGAAACTCAGATGGGAATTAGAAGAGAAAAACATGAGGAGTTAGTAAACATGGCTAGAAGCTTAACTAATGTTCAGATTCCTTTGTTATGCTTTCAAGAAGAAAAAATAACCAAGCTAAAAACTCTCCAGAATGCAATAAATCCATCTCTGACAGGCATAATTACGAATCAACCGAAAACAAGGAAAAAAAAACCTATAATTATGAAAGGAAACCACTTAGGCAGCAAAACTTTATGTCAGACCAACAATCATCACTATTTCCAAAAATCAAAATAACCATCCAACTGTCTAAAACAAAAGAAGAAAAGAAAGAAAGCAAGCAACAGAATTTCCCTTGAAAAAATTGCAAAATGAAACATTTGAAACCTTTTACCCTTGAGAAAGCTAGAGAAAACCACACATTATCCAATCAAACTAGTAATTCTTAAACAAAAACATTAAATGCAAGCATAAAGGACAAAAGGGTATCACTTACTTTCGGTGAAGGGTGTCCAAGCTTGGAATTGAACCCCATTTGAGACTCGAGATCACCTTGGCCACCTGTACCTGAAGTGGGTCTAAGAAACCTTTCAAAGATGGCCATAACCAAGAACATTGAAATGAGAATGGCAGTAGCTACAAACCCAAAAGACACAGCGTTAACTGAATTGTCAAAATGTCTCCAGTGTTGATCCTCTCTTTGCACATTCAACAATGGAGCTTCTGCTGGTGGCCAAACATTATAGCCACCATCATGTGCAACCATTTTGTTTATTTCCTTTCTTTCAAGTTCAATTCTTTAGCTCGTGAACTTCACTTTCATTATCATTACTTTGCTCATGGGAGAGAGACAGAGAGAGAAATTGATGCCTGATCGTGTGTTAACAAAAGGTAAGGCGCTACTTCAGGCTTTTTAACTCAAAAACAAAAAACAAAAAACAAAAAAGAATTCAAAATTCAAAACTTGATGAACCTTGATGGACTGCTTAGAGGCTTTGGTATTTCAAGGCTTCAAGAAAGCGAGGCTATGAGAGAGGGAGAGAGAGGGAGGGGGGCATGTGGTCTATCTTTTCCTTACAGGAGGTGACTGGGGTTAGAGAGAGAAGACAGAAAGCTTTGGAATTTGGATAGCTTTGTCTGCTTTTTAACTCTTGGTGTTATATAAATGGGAGAAATGGTTGTTTTGGTAGTTGAAATTGACTTTTCAGTTTATATAACCAAGACTTGGAAGTGTACTGTGGCCTTTCACATTGGGTGTTTCTTGTCCTTTTTGTGGTGGTCTGCAGAGTTACAGCAGTAAAATAAATTACACAAGCAAAGCAACATGAGGTTTTCGAGTTCCAAGATTGTTATTTTAGGTTCAAATTCAAGAGGAGGACGATGGAATTTCTCAAGAAATCTGAATTCGATATGAATTGCCTACCTAAAATCGATCAAAAAGTGATTTTCAGATTTGCTGAAGTTGGCCTTAATACCATAATTGTTTCTGACAAAAAAAAGCAAGAGGCGAACTTGAAATTTCTACCTGTAAAGAGCATGCCAGATGGCATGAAATTAAATGTTTTATTTATTGTTTTAACATTTGAAGTTATATAAAAAAGCTAATATGACAGCAAAAAGAAACACGGGAAAATACAGATAATTTAATGAGAAAAAAAAGTTAAATAAAAACATAGACAATTTAATTAGTAAAAGGGGTTGAAAGTATAAGCTCTAAATTTAAAATCTTATTCTTTGAAAATAAAATATATAATGAATGTCTTCTCTAACAGGTTTATATGACATTTAAATAGACTAAAAAACCCTATATCTATTAGGAATTAACTATAAATCCAAAAGTATAAAGAAAACAAAATAAAAGTTTGAATTAAAACATAAAATCCAAAAACAAATAGGAAAAATAATAAAATTGATCCAAACAATAGCATCCGGGCTTAAAACTCAATTTCAAAATATCTAACAGTTTGATAGGCGAGGCATAGAAAAGTTATTTATAGAATCATTTGGAAAAAATTAAGTCTTCTCCAACAGTCATAACTTCTAGTATTGTAATTTTAAGGTAACAAACTGGTATTGTGCTTTCAAACCTCCTTTTGAATCTAAACTTGTTTAACTAGTTCAAAAAATTATATCTTAGGTCATCTATATAATCTGATTGAATCAAATCCTTATCTAATTGTGTCAGATTCTCACTCGAATGCTCATAATTTTTTGTTTCTACAAATATGATTGTATCAAAAACTATATTTGTGGTTGTTTTTTTATTTTTTATTTTTAAAAATTGATGATTGATGATAAAAATAAAAATTGAGTTCATGATCCCTATTTGTGATGGAGTGATCTTATATCTTTCTTTCAAGCAAGAAGTCATAAGAAATTGGCCACACACTCCATACCCCCAATTGACCTATTGCTAAGAAAATGTGAATTTATTTGCCTTTGACGTTTTTGATCATGATAAAAGAACTTAAGCTCTTGACTTCGAAAGTTGAAGCGTCCGAATTCAAGTCATCTCATTGCAAGTCACATTTTTTTTTATTTTTTTTTTAGGATCTAGTTTAATCTTCTCATTCGTTTTGTCAATTAGATGCCTGCTGTGCTCATCTGCTGTTGTATTTTGAATGATTTTCGAATCTCTAACAACATTGAATATTAGAGATTAAATAAGTGTAATGTTATCATGTTCATAGTGCCATTGCTATGAAAATTAAATCAGGTTAAATAAATTTCTGGCGACAAAAATAAAAAGAATTTAGGGGGGGGGGGATTTCACCATGCACAAAAATCTAATGGCTCAAAATTATTTTGGTTTGTACTAGTGTGATCGTTAACAAAATATATATAAAATTAATGTTTTTTTTTTAAATTCAAATAAAAATATATTAAAATTAAATTTTCTTAAATTTTTTACATCAAAAAATTTGAAAAATATTTGAAAAATCATTAATTTATACCTTTTGAGATAAAAAAATAATTTGAAAATGTTTTAAAAAGTAGAAGCTAACATGATATCAAAAGCTACCCATTTTCTTCCTAAAAAGGTCCTTTTTTATATCAACCCGGAAAGAGTCCTTGAAACTCTATCTTGCAATGGTTTGTAGATGGAGATGGAGCACTGGTTTGTAGTTAACTTGAAGCAAACCTATAGCTATAATTTCAGAGATTTGACGAGGCAGAATTTTAGATATCGATCGGCAGTTACACTCGACACCCTATCGAATAAATGTAGCCCAGTTCTTTCTTTTTATTATTTTCCTCCTTTTTTTCTAGCACAATGCATTAAAGGCCGAGCATCATTGGTAGAGTTCCCCATCAATTATGCATGGCTTTTGATCTAAATAGAAATTTCGACAAACTTCACACAACTTTATTGGCCAGAAATTTCACAATCATGGCTAACATTTATCATTCACTATCTTTATGCATGCCTTTAATACGATAAAAAAGACACATAACATGCAAGCTTAAAAAGATGTGATCGAGCTCCTATCCACTGCTCTGAGGGCATCCTAACCAAACTGTTCAGGCCCATTGAGCACATCTTGTTCCTGCCATCAACAACACATTGTAACAAAAGCGTTCTAGACTGATTAACATACAAATTTAAAAGGAAAAGGAGCTCAGTTATGGCGTGGCCATGCTCCAAAAAAAACTTCTCCTTTATTGGTTTTTGCACATTTGGATCCCAACACAAGAAATTCTGTTTGAGCTTGCATTTTTTTAATTGAATATTAAAAACTCTGAGAGCATCAAGCTAAGAGCCTAATTTCTTGTGGGCACCATCTTCTTTTCTTGGGCCAAGACTTCTCATGGAAAAAAAATGATTTAGAATTCGATCTTATCTTCGTTCTTGGTAACCCTTTTGAAAATATATATATATAATTGGTCCGGTGGTCAGATATTTAACTCTAGAGTTTTATCATGCACACCAGAAGAATTAATTCTCATGGATTCGATATTTACTTAACTAAATCCCTTACATCAAAAAATAAATAAATTTTCCATGATCTCACGTGTGGAAGTTCATTTAAATCCGTCTAATCACATATTAGAATCAATATCCAATTTCTCACCATCATTCTTGAATAAAATTCTTATATACCATGCATCGTTTGTTCATGTAAAAATACAAAGCAAACAACGCACATGAAAGAAACTTGACCTCAGAATTTATAAAATAGGGCAAATGTTGACTCTGCAAATCCAAAACCTGCAGTGGAATCTGGGGCAGTGGGTATTAATGAAATGGTCATAGGCACCCATTTCATGATGGTGAAATTGTCGTCTGGGGAGGCCTCGAGATGGGACTTGGCAGTGGACTTGCGGGGGAGCATGGGAGGTGGCAGTGGACCATGGGACTACCTGCAGGGGTATTTATGAAATTATAAGGATATGGGAAAATGGAGAAATGGAAGATGGTCCAAGTTTAGAATTGCAGTGAAGGTGAAGACACAGGTTTCCCAGGTTAACCTTACCTTGGAACTGATGGATACACGAAACAACAAAAGTACTCACTAAAGATCCATTTCTTTATTTCTTTCGAGAAGGGAAGCACAAGCTTATGTTTCCTCACTTGTATTTTGGTATTGCACTGTATTTTTAATTTTTCTAATTTTAAATTATTTTAATATAATAATATCAAAAATAAATTCTAAAATAATTTAAAAAACAATATGAGATACGTTACACTCGCACTAAAGCTAGATACCACAAGCCCAAGAATCCACATGGTCACGTGTCCTCCAACAAAGCAGGTTTGTGGTCCTATGTGGCATTTGCCTAGCATGCTCATCATTAGGATCTATTGATGTTTTTGTTTTATATTTATTTATACGAAAGAACTGAACCGGCCTAATAAAATAGGAGGATGGTGATTTGTTAATCCAACTTCAACTCATAATTGATCTTCTTTCCCTTTGCTTGCAATAATTTCATGGCTATGAATAGAAAATATGTTAATGTTTTTATTGTTGCCTTTTGAGATACATTTTGAATCCAATTCAAATAATTTTGAAGATTTTGTTCAATATTAAGTCGTGTTTGTTTTTATAGCTGGATCATGTTTTTGAAATAGTTTTAAATATTTTTAATTATTAATTATTTTTATGATTTTTTAACTGTTTTAATGTGCTGATATTAAAAATAAATTTGTTTAAAATAAAAAATATTATTTTAATACATTTTCTAGAAAAACACATTTTTAAAAGCAATTCTCGCTACAATCTTAGATACGCTAGAAATAAATTTTTCTTTCAAAGGTCCCAAATTAGTTCATTTCAAAATAATTTTCATATAACTATTTGAAAGAATATTTTATAAACTAGTTTGAAAAAACATTTAATTATTAAAAAAAGGTTATTTATTACGTTATTATCTTGATTCGAACGTTACAAATTGACAATTGAAGATGCACAATAGCATTGACAAGTATTTCTTGTTCAAATGACTGATTGGTGATAAGAATGTATGAAACTACACATTGAGTTGTTGGCAAAATTCGGTTCCTAAATTTGGTGACATAAAGCATGCATAAAATTAAATCCATGTTCTTCTCTTGAATCCCATGCAACTTCATGTTGGAAGAGTGGCAATTAAAAGAGACAATTATCACCAACAAACAGTCTGAAGTCCCCCATCAAAAAATAAATGAGGATCTACAAGGCATCATGTATTAGGAATTGCTGAATTGGCAAAGATTTATTAAGCAAAAACAACAATTCTATTCCAATGTTATTAAACCTCTAACTGATCCACTAACCTAAGATCTATCTCAAGTTATTTTTAAATTAAACTAAATAAGAGTAAATCTTGACGTTAAACTTGATTGATCAAGTCATTCAATTCAAGATTTGATTAAAATTCAATCTATTTTTTTTTTAAACAACATTGTCTACCTTAAAAAAAACACCTTAAAATAACATCGTTTTAGATTGAACCCGAATTAATTCCAACTCATACCGTAGAATAGGTAAGGTGCTAGGCCGATTTAATAACCTTGCACTAATCATGTTTATATTAGTGTCTGTTTAGCAATGTAATACATGATACTTATCAAAAATGCTTTTCAATTGATAATATATCAATATAATATTTTTTTAGATTTTTTTTATCATTATCATATTAAAATTTTCAAAAATCATCTAAAAACATATCAATTTAATATTTTTTTTATATAAAAAACACTTGGAAAAAAATAAAATTTATTCCAGACTTGGAGTGTGTTTAGGATTGTAATAGATATTTTTTTCAAAGTATTTTTTTACATAAAAATACATAAAAATATATTTTTTTAATTTTTAATACTATCATGTCAAAATAACTTAAAGAAGATAAAAAAATAAAATTTAAAACTAAAAAAAATAAAATTTTTCAAAAACTCCACCACGTGCACCATGTCGGGCTACGTGTCCGTGTCTTCCAAACCCTGTAAGAGCGTGTTTGGCAGTGTGGTTGCGAGTGCTTTTCAAATAACTTTTCGTGCTAAAATGCATGCCAATGATTTTTTTTATTTTTTAAAAATTATTTTTGACATCAACACATTAAAACAATTCAAAACATATAAATCATATTAAATTTTAATAAAAAAAAATCAAATTTTTTAAGAACGCAGCGCAGCCGCGTTCCCAAACGTTCCCTTGCCCAATGGTTCCCTCTTGTACCCCTTTTCCGTGTGTCAATCCATGTCACTCTCTCCACGTGGCACCAATAAAACATACCCAAAAATCTATAAAAAATTTACTAATGATGTGCTGTTAAATCTCTCCTTTCCCTAAAACAATCCGACATATCAACTTCTAGTGTCGGCCTTTCCAACCTCTAACCAACATCATGTGGACATCAGACTTCTTGAGATTGTCCCCCGCATCAACGGTCAAGATCACTTCTCCGATCCCATCAAATCCTAACCGTTGATTCAGGGAACGCTCATTGTAGGTGGGTGGGTCAAACATCAAGAACTGTAGAATCCCCATGCGTGCATGGTACAATTCGCACGTGCAGTTGCTTGTACAGTATGGCATAATTGACTAGCAGTCGTACGAGAAGAGGAGTCAAAGAAGTAGTGGCGCGTGGAGGAGAGATACAAACTGTTTTTTTAAAAAACAATTTAATGAAAATATATTAAAATTTTATTTTTTATTTTTAATATTAGCATATAAAAAGATATAAAAAAATTAATTTAAAATAAAAAAATTTAATTTTTAAAAAACATAACCCCAACCGCAGCGCCAAAAACCTAGATAAAAAGAGAGTGAAGAACCTCAGCAAGTGCAGGGGGGGACTATGTCAGGGTGTGGGGCTGGTATGGTCATGATCTGGGTCAGGTGACTCAGGTGGGTGCATGGTGGCTTGTGATAGAGGCTAATCTTACGGGCTCACGTGAAAGGATCTTTTACTAGCTTTTGCAATTTCTTGGCTTGTGGTCATAGGAATGCCACTTTCTCTTCTTTTGATGGCAAGCTTTTTGAACCAGCCATCGCTCAATTGATAATAAAGGGTCGTGGCTCGGGGCTGGGCTTGCATGCCTATGCATAGGGTATATAGCCTACATCCAGAAGGTGACCCCAGGTCCCTTTTTACACTACAAAAAGGTTTTGGGGGTGGGTCAGATGGGGTTTTATGTGTGTTCTGCTTTGTGAAGAAGATCTTGACCATTTGGGCTTCTCTTCCAAGCTTGTCCAGGTTTGAGTTAACATGTCTTGGCAGAGGCTAAAGCACGAAGTATAATTCTCTCTACTTTTCTTTTCTTTTTCCTTTTTCTTGTGTGGAAATGGAACAGTGCTAGGCAGATGATAGCCATAGGGGTCCAATTTGGGAGGCAGCATCATTTGGTTGACGCAAAAATGTAAATCTGGACTGTTTTCTGCTAACTAAAAAAAACTTGTGCGGTTTTTGAAGCACTAAACTCCTGCTATATTTAGTAAACAAGAGGGAAACAAGGATATGAGTGTAAGTTTATTTTTCTTGAACAGATAACTGGATCGATTTCGATAGCCATGCAGGCAAAGCAAAACATAATTATGAATTTGAGCCAACCATCTCTTTCTATTTTTAGAGAGGCAGCATTTATAACTTGTACAGGCAGAAACTATCATGTTATGGTATGGCTTGAGTAGGAGTACAATATCAATAATGGCAACGGGAATCATTGATTTTGAATGAATAGCGCATCCAATGATCATGATAGCCTTGGTATTATGTTCGATGCTAAAGCCTAGGTTTTGTAGCATTTCTCACTACATGTACGAGGTCAAAGCATTCAAAGAAAAAAAAAAGGCGTGGTTATTTTGATCTTGCTTTTTAGTCAGATACTATATAGGTATTGTTGCGATAAACAAAGAACACATATAAAATATAACTTGAGGTGTGTATTCATACTGTATTTAAAGATATTTTTTCAACATCAAACTAGAAGATATTAGGTCTTTTCAGTTTCAAAAGAGAAAAATCAATTTTGATCTCAAACTTGTTTTTTTTTATTTTCTGGCCTTTAATATAAAAGAGGTGAGAGAAAGTCACCAGAATCTGGTGCTAGAAAGAGAAAATTTTTGTTGACATTGATTTCGGCCATAAAAACAGTTGAAATTAGTATCAAATTGTTTCTTTTGACGAGGGGAGCTCACATAAAGGGTTGCCAAGAAAAACATATTTGATCTTGGTAAGATTTTTTGTTTCGGGTTTTGAAATGATTTTTGTTTTGTTTTTTGAGGCCATGAATGGGTTCATCAAATTGTCTATGATATTTTATTTTCATACTGGGTAAATATCTCATCTTATGAGATTAAATATCTTGATCTATACTTGTCTCTCGGTTTTTATAGTTTTATTTTCAGTTATCATTTATGTTTTTTTTTTCCATTTATTAAGTTATATAGTTCTCGATTTATTTGATTACATTTATACATAAAAAATTTTATTTTCACTTAATTTTTTTAACTACAAAAAACTTGTCGAAAAAACTTGTGTATACAATTGTTTTTGTTGGAAAAATAATTTGACCCATGGCGAAGCACGGGTCAAGTATCTAGTTATCTCTAAATCTTGTTTTAATTGTAAAAAAACCTAATACTAAAAGAAATTATGATAATCTCTAAACATGATAGATGAGTGGTCTGCACTATACTGTGGATCAACTCAAAATTCTTTTAGAATGTGAAATAATGTCCAGGTCACAATGAACTTTTTGAGAATGTTATTAAATTCAGTCCAACAAATCAACCTTGAAATTTCTTAACCCGAATTTTTGCCTAGTTTATATTTCAAATTAAACTGTATAGGAGTTGACCCAATATCATCCAATTAACTTGGTGAGTCCAAAGAAAATTTATTAGTTTATAATTGTTTAGAATACCTATAGAATTGAATTAACATCTTGATTATTTTACCTTAAAAAATTAATCTTGATTAATATATAAATTGATATAGTTAGGATGAAACTAAACAAACAATTAAACCAAATAATGCCTATGAATTCTTACTAATAATTTATTAGTTTATAATTTTAATTCCTTCAGATCATCTCCGTTGCCATGAAAGTAATCCTATCATCTGTCCTTTTCTTATTATAGTACTCATCTTTGATTTTACCTCAAAACAAAAAACATGGAGATCTGGCTCCTTATCTTATCTCTCTCTCCTTCTTTGTGTTTTTTAAAGCCTTCTTCAACCTCCCTCTAGCCCCCCAACCTTTCTTATATCTTATGGCTCTCCAACTCCTTCATCGATCTTAAGCCCACCCTTCGTTTCCTCACCCAAAAGCTCGACCTATGATCTTCCTCCATATCTTTCCACGACTGACTATCTTTAAGTTTTGATTTTGTCTTGAGTAGTATCCTTTTCCCCAAACACTTTGAATGCACACAAAAAAATAAAAAAAGCAATAGTAAGCAACGGTTGTAGGGTTTTGAGAGAAAAGAAATAAGGGTTTTTTCACAATAATATTTTTTTACCTTGAATTACGATAGCAAATCAGAAGACTTTCTATTTTTTTTTTCATTTTTTATGATTTGAATTTCAAATGAAATTCAAATCAATACCCTCAAAAAAATATATTCAAACATAGGAATTGATTTGCCAAATAACATGTTATTTAATTTGTCAAATCAATGTGTATGAGTTTAAGAAAAGCTTTGCAAATAAAATTTCTATCTTGTACCATTGCGGCAAGGAGACATATAAATTAAAGCGTTACTATTTACATATTTATTTATTTTATTATTCTAATGAGCAACAGAATAATAAAATAAAATCACTAAAATAAAATTTGAATCCATACAATTAGGGTTAACAATTGTTAAAGAACCATCTCAATCCAATAGCTTAAATTGTAGGTAAGGTCCAAGATATAATTTATATTATTCTCTAACACACTCCCTCAAGTGAAAGCTCTTTGGGCTTGAAACTTGCTATTTGAGCTTGAAACTTGCACATGCCTACATTACCTTGTGCTTAATTTTTATCAAATAAATAGAAATTTGTAAGATTCGAACTTGTGACCGCTTGGTCATCAAGGCTCTGATACCATGTTAAAGAATCATCTTAACCCAATAATATTTAAATTGAAAAACATGAAAGGTTCAACAATGTAAAAATTAATTTAGTTTAATATGTAATTCTAGATATTTAACTATAATACTTTTCACATTGGAAGTAATTAATTTTAAAAAAACATATATGAATTCATGATGGTAGCTTTTCTTGTCTCTAAGCAATAATCATATTGTTGTTCTATGTGCAAAATCAAAAAATTTATTTTCTCTCAATAATAGAGAGAAGTAGGGATAAAGTTTTTTAGCCTGATTTTTTTTTTTTTAAGTTGTGACTTGATGATAATTACAAGCATATATTTACAGACAGGTCAAGATCCATATCATTATAAGAGTCCATGATTATCTTTCCGTTGAGGATAGAGTTTTCAAGCAGTCAAAGTCTTCAACTCCTTATTATTTTAAATAAAATAATTGTTTTGTGTGCATACATACATACATATAATTTTAAATAAAATCTTGTTATCTATTTGAGTCATTTAATAACTCTTTCAAGTAGATATTTCCTACACCTGATCGTTTCTAATTATTGGCAGCAGTGAAGCACTTTGAAAAGGAACTCTTTAATCTATTGAATCTTGGATAGAGTAGACATGTTTGTAGTGGCGAAGGCCACACACCCATTTGGGGTTAGAAAATTAGGTGAGTTACGACTTTGAGAGGAAAAGTGCTGCCTATTGATTAGCATGGCTTCTAATTCTCTAAATTAATACTATAAATGCCTCTTTTTCATACATCAATAACTCTTAAGAAAAGACACATACTTGTACAAGACTTGTCTTATTTGGTCATCCCAATCTAACCAAAATCATGCACTCGAGTCACAAGTGGAGCATCCCAGCAAAGACAGATTAAGCACAGAGATGTTTTCCACTCAAGTAAAGAGTATCATGGACTTCTGCAAGTGCATGAATTATTCAATTAATTCCAGTTGTGTGTGTACGCATTACATTCGATTCGGCTTTCATGTAATACAAGCATGACTAGCATTAGATTGTCACTTCACTTGCTACTGTCGTTTCAGAAATTCTAACTACGCAACAATGGCTACAAAGTTCCTTCACCCCCTCCTCTTCCATGGGCTCAGAGCTCGCCCATGCACGTCTAGTTGCTGTAGTGTCAAAAATAAGGGCCGTGGACATTATACGTGACGATTCCCCAGCCTTCCTATAGCCTGCCAGGAAAAATAATCGAGTCCCAATTGGTGCCATAGTGAGGTATATTCGTTGGGTTGGTGGCCAATTTTCATTGTTGTCATCTGAAGGTGAAATTGGTGAGTTGAGAGTTTGCAAATGTGATCCATCAACAACATTCCATATATTGAGCTTCCCATCATAGGCTTCAATGTAACCTTTCCATGCTTTGAAGCAATCACCGGAGCTAAACAGGCTCCCGTCAACTTCCACAATTTGATTAGGAGGCACATCTAATTGCCACATTCCTGCCACTAGATCCCACTTTCCTGTTCGGGGATCGTACACTTCAGCGGAGCTCCTTTCGGTTATAAACGGCACCGTCTTATCGGAGTCCCTTCTCATGGCAAACCCCCCTACCACATGGATTTTACCTCGCCACGTCACACCTACACTTTTGTACCTCAATGTGCTCATACTCGGCAGAGGGCTCCACGCATTAAGGGTTGGATCATATACCTCGGCACAAGAAATTCCCCTTCTACTTGCCAAACTGGACTTGCCTCCTGCCACGTAAATTTTATTCTCGCATATAGCACAAGCAAAATCGTACCGTGGCTCGCCTAAGGGTGCACTTTGAGACCATTGGTTAGAACAAACATTGTAGCGAAGAACCGATGGTAGCACCTCAATACCGACGTCGATAAATTCGTCAGACTCATCGATACTGTTAGGAGCTTGCACCCTGCGACATAATAATCCTCCAATTATGTAAATTGAATCGCCTAATGTAACCATTGCAAAACCTTTCAAGACATGGTTTTCAATCAGGTTAGGAACTGAGCTAACATAACTCCATGTGTTATTTGATGGATTGTAACATTCTATCCAATTGGAAACATTCTTGTGGCAGAATGAGGCATAGACCATATAGCTAGAAGGAGAAGATTCCGGCGATGAAGATGGTGTTGTTGTTTGGGGAGGAGAAGGAAGTGAACCCATTGAAGAACTGGCAAAGATGAGGTGGTAGTTCTAGTATGGTTCCTATATGATTTTAATTGATCTTAGGTGAAATGGGAATTATTATGTAGACAAAAATGGAACATATAAAGAAACCAGCGGAGAACACAACAAAGGGGTTGTTGCATCGACTAAGGATTATGCATGGAGGGTAGCTAATGTTAAGAATGGAGCAAAATTCTAGGACTATACCTAGTTGATGACCAAAAAATCAAGGCCCGATTTGGTGTGAGGGAACAATTTGGTGGGTCATTGTCTCTTGCTTTGTCATATTTGGATTACGAGAAAGGTTTTGCTGAGAAATCGAAGCAAAAATATAGGGAGAACACGATCGTGGAACTTGAAAAAATCCTAGCTGAATTAAAGACCCTATGTTCTTTCAAAAGGCAGCACTAGCATTCTGTGTACTCATCTTCGGCCATGGTCGATATTGAGATTATGAGAGTTTTTTGCGATGTCGTTGAACTTCAGTTTTGTAATTTTTTGAGTTTTTTTAAATTAATTATTTTTTTATATTTTAATATGTTGATATAAAAATAAATCTTAATATCTTTTCTTATGCCAATAGAAAAGGAACAAAGAGGCCATACCTTGGACTTGGGATTGTAGAGCTTCGCAATGCCAAGTTCTTCCCTTAATTTTTTTTATTTTTTTGTCTCTGTTATCAACTTAGATCTAACTAGCTAATCGTCTGTACATGTGATAAATATTCACAGCTATTTTTGTAATCCATGTTGTTTCGAAGTGTGACTGAACTTTTATATCAAAATTTTGCAAAATAATTATATTTAATAATTTAACCAATGAAGTTAGCTAACATACATGATCCCAGATACAATAAATTAACAAAATATACAAAGTGTGTGGCTTTTTATACTGCATTTTTTTTTTATTCATTCTCTCATCATAATTTATTATAGATTATAATAGTGAAATTTTTAAAACATTTTAATTTGATCACTAAACTTCTTCTTTTTTTTTTTGTGCACAATTAAGCCTTTTTTAGCTCAAATTGGAGCAGGTATTTTTTCTGTGAGGGTTGAATTCAAAGAAAGAGGGATTAAGTGAAAAATACGGCTAATATAGGTGACGGCTCTACAATTTATTTGAAAAATTTATCTTAGTCCCCCATCCTTTTAAACTATTACGTAATCGGTCCCTATAATTTTTAAATATTATATTTTTGTACCATACCAAAATTTTCTCTTTTTTTTAGTTCTTTTTCAGTGGAGATGAGAGGGGGGTCGCTAGATTCCATCTGAGAGAGAGAATGTTATCATTGACGACGATTTCGGTAACTAAAATGATCGAGTTTTACGTCAAATGGTCTCGTATGATGAAGGGAGTTAAGATTAGATTGATTGTGGGTTTTGGGGCGGTTTTTTAAGGTCATAAATTGATTAAACAAGGTTTTAAAGGTGTTTTGGATCAAAAATGGGTTGAAAATAGTTTTTTTTGTTAGAAAAAAAAAGCATTGTTTTTCGATCATCACAATGGTCGAATTCAGGGCAATTATAGATGAAGTGTTATCTATTTTTTTTTTAAAATAATGGCTGTCCTATTAACTTTAGAAAAAAAAAAAAGAGGCATGGGTGTATGGGCCTAGACTTGCAGGTCCGCGTGCATGGGCCTGCCTTTGTGGGCCAAGCACTAGGCCAGGCTTACCAGGCCCATAACACCTAGCCTCATTCTTTTTTTATTTTTATTTTATTTTTAATTAATATTTTTTATATTAGTTTTAAAAAATAATTTCTGCATTTATGTTTTGATTAATACCCCTGATTTGTTTGGCTTATTTAACCTTTTTGAAATAGCAATTATTTTTTTAATTATATTAAGTGTGTTTAACTTTTTTATGAGGTTAGTGTGATTCATTTATAATTTTTTTATATTTTATATAAATTAAGTTTATTTTTAAAAATAAATAACATTTATTTTTTTACAATATTTTTAATATGTACAGCCCTGCATAAAATTTTTTATTTATTTTATTCAATAAATTTTATATTTATGTCGATTTCTATTACATATTGATTTTTAATTATAAATGTATTCATCAAACACAACTGAGTAAATAACCTTTATTGCGATATTAAATATCTTTATTTACATTTGCCACTTAATTTTTCCAATTACATTTTTATTTATTGTTGACGGATTGTTTTTAATTTAGTTACAAAATAGTTTGTAATTAATGTATTTAGTTGCGTTCATAAGTTTTTCGATTTACATTTACTATTTTTTATGTAAAACAACGCGTTGAAAAATTCTACATATTCAAACTTTTTTAATCAAGTGTTATTGTTTTCAATTTGATCCTTATTCTTTTGATTTCTTATTATTTTTGTTGACCATTTTATAAAAATTTTATTGTTTTTAATTTCACCCTTCAATCCAAGTTGACTGTGTATTGGTTTTTTTTATTATTCTTTTGATTTTTTTTCTTTTATTAATGTTTTCATTCTTTTCAATTGAACTCTAAAATTGAAAATTTATTTTTTCCCTTTGATTTATTTTTTCTTTCAATTTTAACTCTCATTATTTTAATTTATTTTTTTTATTTTTTTTTAGTCATCCTTAACTGTTTCATTTCTTATGGATTACGCTTTATAATTATTTTATATATAGTGCTTCTGGTATAATAACTCAGGTCATGGATTTAAAAAATTACAAGGGTTGACATCTTTTTTTCTTCTTATTTTCTTTCTAATATCGTTGTTGCACATTGTTTTTTTAAAAAAAAGATTTTGTGGTTATCTTTAAAAAAAAGTTTCTACTGAATTATCTCAACTTCATGACTTAGAAAGTAGGTTTGTCAAATTAATCGAGACTCACTCGCCTCTTAATTTTTAGATTAAATATCAACCATGGTGGCTCGCATTGGCTCGCACCAGTTTATTTTTTTATTTTATAATTTTATGTTTAATTTACCTAAGTCTTTTTGCATTTTGTTCTCATGTTATCATGATGATTTTTACACACACACACTCACTCGAGTAATGTGTACCGCAACGTTACGCAAGCACCCGTCTACTAATCAAGAAAGCATGTCAAAATTTTGATTTGAAATGATCATCCTTGTAATGAAAAACCCTATGTTTTAAACTCTTGAATGCTAATGTAGAAGTGGTCCAAAGGATGAAAGACACATGGAGAAATATATATTATATACATGCAGGCATGTACCCATGTATCCACAGTGAAAAGGCACCCAAAAAAAGGAATAGGGAGCAAATCCATATGAGATACTACCGCATGATACTAGAAATCTCGAATCTCACACTCTTGCTCTCACTAGGCCAACACAAATTCGGCTCTAGGCATTAGGTCTGATTATCAAGAAATGACCCTTTTTACTCATGTTTATCAAGTAGTTAGTTTTATAATAAGATGTTATCTTCTGGGATCACATCTTTATCTTCTCTTTATCTTTGTACATTCAAGGGCGGCAATAGAGCATGTGATCATAAAATATAAGAAGTTGTTTTGAGCAGTTTCTGTGAAAATGGGATGCCTCTTCTCTTGTAACTTGTGTTCTCTCTTTGATCGCAAGAAATTCTACTTGTTTTTGTTTTCCTTCATAGAGAGGGCACATAATAAAGCATAGATATCGGATTCATTTCTATGATTGATTAAAAAAAACCTGATTATCGAGCTTACTCGCAAGTCAATTATTTTTATAAAAACAATGTTATTTTAATAAAATATACCATTTAAAAAAATTGATATTGTAGAATCTATGTCATGAAGATGTTTGATATTGAAGGGATGATGGAGTTTGATAACGTGGCATGCATCACAGCATACGTGAATGAACTACAATAATTGTACATAGTGGACTTGCAGAGAGTGAGCTTCGAAAACGAGTTATGCTGAGCTCCAAACGTTCAACAACAGAAAGGGTCAAATGTACGAACGATGCCAGAAATGAGAATATAAGTTTGTAGCAGTGGAAGAAGAATCTGTAAAGGCACATGAACAAGCACTATCAAATTGGGAATGAGAACAAACTTTGCGTGGAAATATTGTGAGATCCAGCTAATAGCCTCGAGAGAGTCTTGACAAATGGACTGACAAAAGGGATTGTGTCGAATCTTAGGTGGTAGATTGATCTGGGCCTGTTATGCTATCTATTGCAGGCTACCAGTACCATATGGCCTAGCCTCAGGATAAGATGGGCCCACTTCAAGAGTAGAGCCCATGTAACCCACATCAAAATAGGAAAGGGGAGAGATAAAATGGTGTGGAGGGTCGAGAGGGAGTTTCCAATGTTTAAGACAAGCTTTGCTTTGGTGGCACAGAATGACAACTCATCTGGAAATGGGTCCACAAGCTCCATTGGTAGGCTAGGGTAGGAGTTTGGACCGAGGCACAGAAGGCAAGAGAAAGGGCACTGAGGCACTCGGGCCCTGGCTAAATGATAGAAGGGAACTATAGAGTGAGACAAAAGGGAATTTAATGAGAATATGAAAAGGCAGAGAGACTTTGGAGAAGAAAACAAATGGATAGAAGGTAGAAATCCAGGAGGCAGTCAGGAGAACCACCTTCTTCCCACATTGTCTTGTATTACAGACAAAGCACTTGGGAGGAGAAAAAAAAGATGGGATTGATTTGTAGGATCATTGGAGAGCCCACTTTTTCTAGCGCAGTCAGCTGAACTTTTCAGAAATTTTGAATTTTTACTGTTTTAAATTAATTTTTTTTAGTATTCTTAAATCAATATACTAATATCAAAAATAATTTTTAAAAAATAAAAAAAATTGTTATTTTAATACATTATCAAACAAAAAAACACTTTGAAAATTAATTTTTATCACCATCTTAAACACTACTTTAATGTATAAATACCAACAACTTAGATATTAGGGTTGGGATTGGTTCTTAACTCCAAATATCATCAATATAAATAAAAACTTTCCAAATACATGTAACAACCTTCAATGATCACAACCTATAAAGTTGTTAATGGTTAAGAAGGTTAACTCTTTTTAAAAAATTCATAGGTTAAATTCTTTTGAATGTGTCATACAAACGGAAGTATTTTTAAAATTATTCTTAAAAAATTAGTTTTGATTGACGTACAAACTAGTCCAAAGATACATTATAATTAAAATTAAAAAAGAAATTTTTTTTAGTAAAGTAAGATATGTAATCAAAATTGATAATTTTTATAATACAATGAACCAAATTACAAGATGAATAGTAATGTATAATTAAGAACCGAAAGCTGAATTTTAAAACACAAAAAGATATTTGATGAATACAAAAATAAAAACATGGAATAATTGATTTCTCTTTTAAATCTCAAAATTAAATCAGAATCTTTATTCAAATAAAAAAAAAACTCATCTAAGAATCAAACCAGCTAGCTAGTTGAAACAGTTTGGAACATAATTATTGAGTACTTTATTGAGAGTTAATTGCAATCTTTGTTTGTTAGAGCTTGGTCTAGTTACTAGCCAGTGTCCATTAACCCAGTAGCCCTTACCATAGCTAGCTGACTCTTCTTCCTTCATAGGGTAAAAATAGTATTACACTACCAAAAAAAAGTAGAACACAATGTGGACAAAGGAATTCGTCAAGAAGTGCCAAGGAACACACACAGCACACATTTGGTATAACAATACAGCTGCTGCTACAACAATAGCAACAGTCTGATAGTGATAGGACCATAGAGATGGAGAGAGGCTCTCTGCCCACTGCAACCTTCACTTTTCCCTCTCTCTCTCTCTCTCTCTCTCTCTCTTTCTTATAGCAGAAGATGGAATTTGAGCATCCCAATATGATGCAAAAGAGAGCACATGGCTGTGGATACTGCATCTGAACCTGTAGCGGCTTCTTTGAAAGACCCAAAAGATTTGCTTTTTTTTGTTTTTTGTTTTTCCTCCAGTCATTCATTCTTTTACATCTTACTTCGAAAGTTTACTTTTTTAAGTTTGTTGTCATTCTCTTTTCCCACTCTTCTAGCACTTTTCCAAGTTTTCTTGTTTCTTCTCTCTTTATAAAGCCAAGAGATACTTGCTAGCCAACTTCCTAGTTCCTTTTGTTTCCCCTTCAAGATTTTCAGTTATTGGGTTATTGGTTTTCTTTCTGATAATTGAAGTTGAGAATTGAGACTCTCTGCTTGTTGGTTGACATGGGCGTGATTGGAAGCCTTGGATGTGTGAATAGATACAGCAAGAAGCAATGCATGACCCTTTTCTGGAGGCTCAGGGCAGCAGTGAGGAAGGCTGTGAAAAGGAATGGTGGGAAGAAGCAATTCAAGTTCCAGTATGATCCTTCAAGTTATGCTCTCAATTTTGATGATGGCTGTTGCAATTTGGGTGCAAGTGGATATGCAGTCAAACATGGTAAAAACACCATTCAGGATAGCAAAGAAATGCTGTGGGTTTACGTTCTGTGGGTAGAACCTTGAAGAGTGGTGTACTTGGGGACAGGGTGGTGTTGGTTTCTTTTATTTATTTCAGTTTGTTCTCTAGATTTCATTTAATCAGCGGCTTTCAAGAAGTTGTGTAGAAAAGCAGCAGTTTCTTAGCTTTCCTTAAAATATATATTTTAATCTTATTTCAGTTTGGTATTTTCTCGGATCCCTGCCTCTCCCCTTTTGTTCGTTTGCTTTAAATTTTTTGTCTTCGCTGTCTGGTCTTCAGCAGTTGGGCTGCTGAATAGCAGAAAGCATCATTCCAGTAGATGCCCTGCTAGTCATTTATCCCGGAGAACAAACCAGGCAAGGGGGAATGCGTCATGGCCTTGAATTTATTGTGTAAGATAGTGGGGGGTAGCAACAGGGCAACATTTTCAAAGTTTGGTCATAGCCTTGAAATTACTTATGCCATTATGATTTTGGATATGATGCCATAATCCACAACTTTAAAGAAGGCAAATCGTGTAAACATATCTACTGTGCAAGGATTTAGAATAGAGGAGAATGAACAACGAACAAATTGTAAAACAGTAGCATCCAACAGATCACTGACTGCCTAAAGTCATTGTAATAGAAGCACAGACATTTTGTCCTTCCATCATCCAGTTTCTGCATGTGCAATCTTGACCAAGCGAATTCTTCCACGAGAACTTGCGAGCAGCTCAAACTGCAGGGTCTTCGAGCATGGCAGTAGATAAATTCTTTATTCGAGGATATGCAGCTTTCTCATCAAGTTGGTTCTGAGCCCATAGCAACATTTTTAACAAGCTTGGAAGCTTTGGATCTGTGATTATGTCAATTCATAAAAATAAAAAAAGGACAGCATAATTAATTCTTCTTATAATAAAGATAGTGCAAGATAATCAACTCAAGTACACAAGCACAGTAAAGCAAACAGAGAAAGGAGAGGACAAAGAACAGTATCCAAAATAGGAGCTTGCATCTCATCGCTTAGTCATTATCTCGTTAAGAATTCAGCAAATGTTGTAAAAGAAAATAAACGTGTCTAACTCACAGCAAATGATGTGACCTAAAGGAATAAAATTTGCAGATGCCCTTTAGATGCAAGCTCTTGCCCTTCCCAATATTCCGTGTAATCCCCTCCAAAGGAAAGAACAAAATGGCCACATTTTACGTGAGAACCAATGATGTACAAGGCTTTTAGTGCTACTGAGAAGATCAAGCACAATTTATGTGGGTCCTTAAATCAGCAATGTCCAAATGGTATACCCAAAAATAAAAGGTTCTTTCTGACACAAAGGATGTTGTTACAGTAACTGAAGCCCATTTTACACCATTATCTAATTGACATGCCTGGGAGGTGAGCATCTCTTTACACAACTTTAAGAGTGGAAGCTTGTGTATGATGTTTGTGATGAATGGTAGTGGGTGTCCAGAAGACGTGTCAAGAATAATAATTGATTGGGTTACCATGACATAGCTGGTAGCATGGCAATGAAAATGTACAATACAAAGGTGCTTGATTTCTTCTTCTCTTTTTTTTCTTTTGGGACATAAGAACCAAATAAAAACAAAGAGAAGCAGACATCACCCAAGCACACAGGAACATTTATTTCTATTAACACAAACACGCGGACATATAAAAAAAATTAAAAAATTAAAAAATAAAAGAAAAGAAATAGACATCCGCAAACCTTTTTCATGACTCTGGCTTGTAAGGATAGCTGCATTCACCTCACTTGCTGTCTTAAGGCGTTGTGAAATATCCAAAAGATCTCCAACAGGGCAGTTAGAAACATCTTCAAAAGCCAGCAGCGCAACAGTCCTCTCCAGTTCTTCTAAAAAGCTATGCTGCAGAAATTTTCAACTTTCTCAGGTCATTTATTATCATGAAAGTGGTCATGTGAATGTGTCCCACTAAGACAGTATTTATCTTCAAGGTGAATATCATTATTAGTTTCAATAATTATGCAACCAGTTTAATCATTGAAGTTCAACCAAATTGAGAAGAAAAACAAAGCCAGAAGGAACTGCAGATGATATCAAATGCTATGCAAGTAAACATGACAAAATTATGAGGAACTCAGAATTACATCTTCTTCTCCCCTTGGAGCAAGTTCCTCCTGAGCAAACTGCAAAGCCTCATTTACTTTGCCATTGCGAATCAGTTCTATCAATCTCTGTTGCTGGAGATGGAAAAACAGTTGCGGATTTGTATCCAGTATCTGCAAGCAAAATTTTCACATGAGGAAAATCTAGATAGAAAAAAGGCCATAATCTATATGGTTGTGTCATACATGCATGCATGTATATACATATATGTGCATGTATGTTTCTGCATAGAACAAGCAATGATGACTTAAAGAACAGCCCTCTATGAAAGAATTTATGTTTCTGAAATTCCACAACCGCCATTAAAGATGAGGTTTCCATATTCTAGCTTTCTTAATCACTTTCCTGTGATTTTCAGTAGTACACACTAAACAGGCAATATGACAATGTCATGTATAAGAACATCACATGACTTTCTCATGGCTAGACTAAAATGGGTTGCATGATAAGGCATGCAAAATGATAATATATAATCCTGCAGTTTATTCATTTGCTTCCTTGAAACATTCATTGCTTATAAGCATTCAGCCCATAAGAATATCATTGACATAACAGCTGTATAGTTTAAGCCATATTTCTTTCAAACCTATAAAATCAGTAGGACATGGGAGTTAAACTATGACCTGTTACTAAGGCCAAAGCATTAATTTTGCCACGATGATGAAATAATTAAATGGTCATAGAAAGTTGAAGGTCTCCTACAGCTCAGTGCAATTGTATGGCCGTTGGCAAAGTTAAAGATACTACAACCAACATAATCATAGATGACTGCCTAACATGCTTCTTGATCCTGCTGGAAAAGAGAGAGTTTCAGATAACACATCCATGAATATTATAAGAAACTCCCGAAGTCCCTTAAAACAATGAAAAGCTAAAATTTCAAGAAAAAATATTAATCAAACAAACAATATAATCACATGGTCCTAACAAACTATGATAGGGATAATAATATGCGAATAAATGACCCACAAGTCACCTTCACAAAGATTGTAGCAACATAGTAAAGCATCGCACCTCAGGATTTAAATCATTCACTTTCTCAATCGCATCCTCAACATTTCCACACTGCACAGCCTTCTTAGCAGCCATTCGATCTGTAATAGTTGCAAGATCTATATCTGCTATTTCTCAATAAGAAAAAAAAAACACAACGTATCATGCCACCAAAGCACAAAAACCAAACATAAGAGACCGTTTGGGAACGCGGTTTCAACCGCGCTCCCTCAAATTTCAATTTTTTTTTTTTTTTTGCTAAAAATTATTTTTTTTTATGTTTTCAAATCGTTTTAATGTGCTGATCTCAAAAATAATTTTTAAAAAATGAAAAAAATATCATTTTGATGTATTTCTAAGCGAAAAGCACTTTGAACCACAACCGCTACCACAATCCCAAGCAGGCCCTTATACCATAGTAAGAATAACGTTGATACACACACATAGATGAAAAAGGATACGTTCAGCTCCAGATTCCATCTGAAATTTCTCAGCAGCGTCCACGTAACCTTCCGTAACAAGAAAGTTCATCACCAATTTATTCATGTCTTCTTTCCTAATTTTTACATCATTAAGCTTTCTTTCCCACTCTTCTCTTGTAATCACCTTTTTTGACATAGCCTGTGCACAACAAACATAAACATAAGCACATTACCCATTCAACACCTATCTAAATATTCCAGTTTCAATAAATTTGTTCTACACTGTATTTCTACACTAAATCTCACACAATTCAGCGCCATAAATGCAAGAGTTCACACATTTCATTTCCTATTTTTGCAAACTAAAAATACAACCAAACCATTGGCACATATTTTCTCATTTGGATCTAATGTAACAAAACCCTAACTCAAACTACTTATCATAGTTATTAGGCAAGTCACAATCAAATTCTCTTTTTCTTAGAATTCAAAATGCCCTCTTTTAGCATGGATATTTACTACGTAACCAACTAGAGACAGCACCACACAATAAAACACAATCAAGATCAAAATGCAGCATTAATCCAGTCAGTATTACCTTATAGTGAACAAAAGAAAAAACCCTACATAATCATTTTTAATTGTCTTCAATAGATGCATGAGATTAAACACTTCAATAACATCAAAACAATCATGATTAACAATACCCTAATTCAAAGAAATTATCACAGTCATTCGGCTAGTCTAGGTCAAAGTCACACTCCCTTTCTTTAAATTGAAAACTTTGGCCTATTTTATCTATCAGGATTTTCTTTTAATAATCAAGAAAAGACCACAGTTTTTAGTAAAACGCAATCATATCCAAACCCACCATTAAAATCTAATCTAAAACCCTAAACAACAATCTTTCATTTCCTACAAAAAAACAACTCAGCATCAATCATAACTAATCACTATAAGTAAAGATTGACAAGAAATGAAAAAAAGAAACCATAATCTGTTACCATTGCTTCAATTTCCGCAAGCTCACGAATTACAACCCAGAACAGTTACATCAGTGCACTAGCACCACCACCGTCCGTAATCCACTGGATTCCACTTCCCTCTGTAATCAAACAAACACCCAGATTAAAAACGCCTAAAAAGTCCTAAAACCTACACTGTTACACTCAAAAAGAATTCAACACTTGTATTTACTCTCACCAGAAAGCCAAAAGCCCTAACTGTATTGAAACTAAGATTTCAAGAGTGTATTAGGTTTCGATTTTCCGGGAAAATATCCACTTTCTGGGAAGTATTTTGCGCGAGAGAGAAACCTTCGGTAAGGAGATTTGTTGCTTTTTTTTTGTTTTGCTTTGCTCTGCAGAGAGTTTATTCTGTTTTCTGATTTTGATAGCGGCTTTTTTTAATGTTTTTAGGATTATTTTAATATATTAATATTAAAATAAATTTTTTAAAAAAAAAATATTATTTTAATATATTTTTAACAAAATCTTCCATTATAATACCAAATATCTGCGTTGATGATGGATCTGAGGTGAAAATATGTATGGGCTTTCAGCCCCATAAATTCACCAAAAAAAAGTTCAAATGTATATTTGTTATTTGACACCTCAAACCAAATAGCAAGCGACACGTCACATTCTTTGTTTCTTTTCTTTTTTGTTTTTAAAAGAAATGGATGACTGGTCTTCCACCCTTTTAAGATTAAAAAATAACTAAATTCAACACAATCACATGAGCTTGGGTTTTTTTCAAGCCCTAGAGTGTTGGGCTCACGTGTTTAAACATTTTTTGTTTTGGATCTACTGGATTAATCATTGTTAGATTTTTATTAAATTTTGTATTGGCTTTTTTTTTGTTTTAACGATTTTTTTAATAAAATATGATTTGATTTCTACTTGGTTTACAAACATGCTTTAAAAAAGAAATTTTTGATCTTAGGAGGCATTATTTATATGCAGCTCTATTTAATTTTTTCTTTTTAATTTTATAAAATCACCTTCCTATAAGTGTTTTTTTATTATTTTATTAAATAAAACATTAGTTTCATTTAAAAATATTATTAAATACAATCGAGTCTATGACCTTTATTTCAAGGTTATATATCTACATACACATCTATCTTTCAACTTTTCAGTTTATTATTTGGTTAGATGTCGTTTGGTTTTCACATAAAATGATAGTATTTTTTTTTAATATATGCAACATTGCATAGTATTTTTTTTTATTTAATCAATTTCATGTAAGCGTGTGTTTCTATCATCATTAGATTAAATAAAAAATCAATTCTAGTAAACAAAATCATTAAACATAACCTGGTAAATTGCTCGTGTTGCAAGGTCAAATATCTTAATCTATATTTATTTCTTGATTTTTATAGTCTAGTCTTTAATTTTTATTGATAACTTTTTATATATGTATCTATTGATATCAATGGTTCTGATTTTATTTAATTAAATATATGTATATGTTTTTTGATTGACGTTTAAATTTTGTATATAAAAAATACATTAAAAAAGCTTGTGTATTTAATTTTTTTATAAAAAAAAAACAAATTATCCAACCCACGCAAACAAGCCGTCATATAGCCAGCAAATAACTAATGTTATAAAGTCGTTTCAAAATCTATGGAAATAAGAAACGTTTTAAGAATGGTCGTGGATTGAACATTTCATGTTTTCACCGTGTAAAATGTGTCAAGTGATTCTTTTATTTGCCAGACATCAATTATTGGCGAGGCGAAAAGAAAGAACCCTCCGATCGTCCAGTGACCCCCTCCGGGCGGTTACTTGGCCACTAAGTCACACCCACTCTTATAACTTTTTATTCACGCCATGACAAAAGAGTTTTTCTTTCGAGTCAATAATAGAGTTGCAAAAATTCTTTGCTTTTAGGATAATGAATATAATAATAATTGTTTTTTAAAGTATTTTTTATTTAAAAATTTATTAAAATAAAATTTTATTATTGTTAAAAAATTATTTTTGCCATCAACTATATGATTTAAAAACAAAAACAATATTAATTTGAAATTAAAAGTTAAAAAAATATTAATTTTTTAAAATTATTTTTCAAATTTATTATATGCGTGACACTCCAAAATCAATATTGACCAGGCATACCCTAGCACATATATGCCTGACACACAATATGGCTCCACCTTATGGCTTGTTTTGGAAACAATTGTCGCCTATAAATACGCAGCCATATATTTTATTTTGGTTGCATCCACGATATGTCCTATTTTTATAGGTCAAGAAAACAGATAATAAATTGTCAGGAGAATCACTACTTCCTCTCCCTTGTCAGAAGAACTATTGAATGGTCAGATGTCGGGTAAATTTGATAAATGATAACGTTTAAAATATTTTTTATTTAAAAATATATTAAAATAATATTTTTTATTTTTTAAAAATTAATTTTAATATTAGCATATCAAAATATCTAAAAATATATATAAAAAATACATCCGGATATCTATATTAATCTAAAAAATATATAAAAAAAAATTTAAAACAAAAAAAATTAAATTTTAGTGAAACGCGGTAGGGCTGAGCATTTTCGGTTCGGTTCGGTCTGGTTTTGGACCAAAATAAACAACCAAACCAATTTTTTTAAAAAAGTTTTTGAACCGAACCGAAAACCGGTTCGAACCGATTAATTTCGGTTCGGTCCGGTTTTTCCCCTTCCAAACCGGTCGGTTCGGTTCACTTTTAGCAACCCAATCCTTATCAAGAATATGTACAAGCAAAAACAGGGGTTTAACAACTCAATCCTTATCAAGCCAAAACAGGAGTTTGCTTTTAGCAACCCAATCCTTATCAAGAATCTGTACATCAACCATGGCACAACCTTTTACATGTAAAGGATTGTCTCGTTTTTTTTTGCTATCGCATGAAAGCTTCAAAAGCAATTGAAGAATCTGTACATCAGCCATGGCACAACCATAGCTCGTTTGAGTTGAAGAGTTCGATGAAGAAGAAGAAAAAGTCGAGGAGAAGTCTGTCTGTGAGGTTTATCAAGTAGGTATTTGTGTGTGTGCCTGTGGGGGGGTTGTTGGTTAAGATCTAGAGAAGAAGAGATGCAAAGAGCAAAGGGAAAGGGAGGGCTTGCTGAAGATCCAGAGAAGGAGAGAATTGAGAGATGCAGAGACCAAAGACAAAGGGAAGAGAGAGATGTAGAGAGCGGCAGCTGATTTGTTTAGGAATGCTACTTTAGGTTTAGGGTTAAAACATTTCCTATTTATACTTTTTTTTTTAGTGTTGGCTTGGTTGAACCGGTTCGGTTCAATCGGTTTCAGACTTTAGAAACCGAAACCGAACCGAATCGGAACTTTTTTGTAATTTTTTAAGCGGTTAATTCGGTTTTTTTTTCGGTTCGGTTTTTTCGGTTATTTTTTTCCCGGTTTTTTCGGTTTAATAGGTTTATCAGTTTTTTTGCTCACCCCTAAAACGCGGTTTGAACCGTTTTCCCAAACGAGACCGTACTAAAGTGTTTAGAATATGTTAATTGTTATTTTTTAAAGTATTTTTTACTCATAAATATATTAAAATAATATTTATTTATTTTTTAAAAATCACTTTTTTATTCTAACAAATCTAAATAACTTGAAAATATAAAAAATATTTTAAAAAAAATTAATGAAAAAAAACAGGTTTAATCTTCCGACCAAATAACGCAGACCACCCGCACAACTGACAATTCATAATAGCCTCTCCACCATTACACAAAATCTTTTCTCTCCCTGTTTTCACTCATTTTTCTTTCTCTTTATTTTCCTCCTCACCAATTCATTAACCTAAACATCGGAAGATCCTCAAATTACAAAGAGAACTTGTTTTCGCATAAAAGCAGCAAGCTCAACATCCAAACCAAGCACTCAAGCCGAGAATCAATCATGGAAAGCCCTTCATCGCATATAATCTAAACTAAATAATAATAATAATTATTAATTATTAATTAACTAATACTCTAAAACGCGTGGGGAAAGTACTGTAGCTTTTCTCACATGTTTTTTTTTTATTTTTTCCCATTCCCCGCATGTTTTTTCCTTGTTTTTTCCATTTTTTTTTTGTTTTTTTTCCAATATTATCTTCTTCTTCTTTTGTTTTTTTAATTATTTTTGTTGATTTTATTTTTTTACTATTGAACTGATTGAGAATTTAGCTTTATAATGTTTTTCTTTGAAACATTGTCGATTGCTACAATGTTTCATCACATGGTTTTTGTTTTGCTACAGTGTTTTTCCACATGATTTTTTTTTCTTTTTTTTATGTTTTTTTTTTAAATTATCACTGTAGTTTTTTTTCTTGAAAACATTGTACATTGCAACAATCTTTCTCAAAATGATTTTTTTTATGTTTTTTTTTATAAGTCTACGACAACGCACATGCATACAACAAGCTCGCGGCAACGCGCGAGCATGACATCTAGTAAACATTAAGCCATGTGGCCAAAACACTATTGCATGTTTATTATTTATTATCTCACAAATCATAATAGATTGAAATAGCTAAAATTTTAAAAAATTAATTTGGTTCTTCAACTTTTTTTTTCCAAAGTAATTGAGCCATTTTAAGTCTAAATTTGCACTTAATTGCCTATTTTTTAAAAAGAAAAGGTTGGGTTGAAAATCTAAGCACCAAAGTTAAAATGGCGTGTAACATAGGTGATGGTTTTGAATTGCATATAAAAAATTTATTTTAGTCCCCAAACTTTGTTTAGTTTATAGGTGATCAATTCCTTTAGTTTTTAGAAATCCAATTTTGGTACCAAAGTTCATTTCCCTTGTTTTTCAATCTTTTTATGTGAGAGAAGATAAATGACTGCTAGATTATGGCTTAAAGGGAGAAATTCATCGTTTACACTTATTACGACCACCAAAATAGTTGAAATTGATGTCAATGAGTTTCATTTGACGAAAAGAGTTTTATAGTGATTGTTTTTTTAGCCTTGACATTGTCCAAAAAAACATATCTAGGTTAAGGAGGAGAAAATCTATTTGGTTTGATATTGTGATTTAAGCTGTTTTTTTTTTTTTTGGTTTATTGAGTTGCTAAATTGGTTTCCATATGTTCTAGGATTTGTTTGGGGTGTTTTTGGCTTAAAATGAGTTGAAAAATGGGTTTGCTGAGTTAAAAACTCATAACCTTGATTTTCTAGCTACCATAATGGTGGTTGGAATCTGGGTAGAAGACGACGCGTTGTCTATCTTGGTGGACGACGCATCGTCTTTGTGTTTTTTAAAATAAAAAATAAAAAGAGACGGATGATAGGTCGTTTACCCCTTTAAATGATAAAAATGAGACTCAAGCATGAGAGTCTAGGCTTAAAGGCCCACACACCTGGGTTGTTTCTTCCAAAGCCTAGTGTGTTGGGCTATAGACCTGTGATGTTGGGGTTTTTTTTTGCCTTTATTTTTGATGCAAATTTATGAAAAACAAATTGACCCGATTGGTTTTATGACCTGGATTATAATGTCAACGAGTTAAGCCACAACATCTAATCTATTTTTTTAATGCATTTTTTGTCATTTGATTTTTTAAAAATACAGTCTTACCATTTGTTCTCGATGATCTATTTTTTTTTATTTAACTTAAAATTAAAAAAAATACAATTTCACCATTTGTTATCAATAATTTGCTTTTACTATTTCAGTCCCACACGTCTATCATGTTTTTTTATAACATATTTCATTTAAAAAAGTCATGTGTGTTTTATTATCATATAAATCTATTTAATGACAAATAATCTATGGAATGAAAAATTTATTGAATCCTATGGCGTGCATAACTTGCTTTGAGAGTTTGGTTAGTTGACTCAAGTTCACTTTTTTAAAAAAAAACTGAGTTTTTTTTGTCATTTTTGTTTTTCAACATTGAATTGATTCGAGATTTAGGTTCTTGATTCGTTTGTTTTCAAGATTATCCTTGTAATTTTTTATGTTAACTCAAAATAATCTAAGTTGATCTAATATGTTTCCTTATCAATATTATATAAAAAAATCATCTCATATTGTGATATCCCACATTGAAAGCGAGTATCCAGAGCTAGGGTCTTATTAATAGTGCTGGTTGCTAACATGTTGTACGCGTTTTGAGGCGTCAGGCTCAGAAGTAGGCTCGCGTCACCAGGAACAAAACCGTGAGGTCAGTAAGGCCCAAAGCGAACAATATACAGCATGTTGGGCCGGGTTGTTACATTTGGTATTAGAGCCGAGGACGACTCGTCTTAAGGTGGGAAATCGGACAATATACAACATGCTGGGCTCGGTTGTTACACATATACAACTAATTTTAAATTCATAGATAATTTTTTTAAAAAAAAAACATGTTAGCAACATATAAATATTTTTTTATTTATTAAAAAAAACATGTCAATGATATCACAAACAT